>Ga0116231_10000842_pt1 | contig 58620 bp, 30 predicted proteins | sample S1TSphgellanicum_2_FD_89695 | JGI IMG/M metagenome (GOLD analysis project Ga0116231, IMG submission 89695) | Host-associated microbial communities from peat moss isolated from Minnesota, USA - S1T2_Fd - Sphagnum magellanicum MG | ecosystem: Host-associated > Plants > Peat moss > Unclassified...
CCCCCCCAAATCCAACACAAATGTTGATTCATAAGATTGCCCAAATTTCAAAAAAGAAACTTTTAAAAGGTCCCAAAATTACAACAAACCCAAAACTCAACCTCACAATTAACATTGTGTTCCTTCACCAAAACAAGACAACATCATTTCTTTCCCCACTTTGTAGGAATTGCATAAAAAAAGTAAAGTCACCCCTCCAACCTCATCATCCATACTTTAGCATAGAAATTTTATCACATTGTGATTTCATTAGTTTCAAGAGGTCATTTCACTTGGAAACTATCACAAAGGCAAATTGTAGTTATATGCACAACAAACATAAAACTACAACTACGTGCAATCAATTAATTCAAGTGTCCAAGGGTCATCACATTGGTAGAATCCATTGCTTCTTGAATCATCTTGGATGTATCCAACACAAACATTAACATAAATGTAGGTCTACATTTTTCAGCATACATGTAAAATTAAACACACCATGTCATAAATCACAAGTCACAAACAACAAAGATAAAAAAACTCTTCCTATTCAACTTCATTTTCAAATTTTACATCCAAATTCGTATGTTAAAGCCAATTCTATTTCATAAACATTTGCAAAGTTAGTTAGCTTCGAGCATGCAATGCACAGATCAATTGGCCAATTATTGTTGACAAAAATAATTGTATCAAGTTGTATAGTTTGAAGATGACATCTACAAAGTGTTGTGAGGATTCTTACAATAGAAAGATCCTTTTAGTTTGAATTTGGTTTGTAGGAATCTCAAAAATGTGTATCAACAATGTATAATTGGTAAGGAATTTTTGTTTTTCCATGCACCACTAGGTCAAGGCACACTTGAAATTTTCACCAACCAAATATGTCGAAACCCATCCAATTCTCTTGACATTAGATGATGCAAAGAGTCAAAATTTATTTCAGTTGTAAGAAAGAGATCTTCAAAATCCACTTATGCAACTTGGGATGTAAGCTTGTCAAACCCATTCAACCTTAATGATTTGAAACATTCCATTAACAACAATTTTAATAATTGCTCTTCATAAGCAACAATTCATTAGCTGAATTAATAAATAGTCATTTGAATATTTTATTTTATTTTATGGTTAAATTTTTTTGTGTTCATCCCAAAATGGCATATGTGTGTTAGTGTGAGAACATACAAGAAGACACCTTTTTTATATAGTTTGTGATAGGGTCTTCAAAGACAAAGCATATTGGTTAAAGTTTTTACTTGTTTTTTAGTTACAACTATAAAAAGATTTTCCCACATGCTTTGTGTTTGTTTTTATATTGTGTAAGTCATAAAATTAAATTAATAATTATCTGATACTTATATATGTGAATTAATTATTTGATATTTAATAATATAAAATAATGGATTAAGTTAATTAATTTAGTTCAAATAATTAGTTATCTCCAATTCCACTAAAAGTAATTATTTGAGTAATTAGTTCATAATAACTAATTAAATTAAATATTAATTAATATTTTAAAATAATAAATTATTCTAAAAAATAATTATAAAACATTAAATATAATTTTGGGTACAAAACATCAAGGTATAAATAGGCAAAATAAAATTTGCTCTCGAATTGAATTTTTAATATAATATACACATTGCTTTTAGTTTCACATTTAAATTAATTATATGTATCTAAATAATTAGTTTTTTATTTAGTTTAAATAATTAATGATCTGGCAATTATTGATGAAATAATAATTATCTTAATTAATCAATTTAACTCATTATTAAATATCCCCAACTCAAATAAATATTTATCTGTTATAATTTAATGAGTAATGAGTGTTTTTGTACATCCATATTATTCAATATAATTAGCATAATTAATTAATTTGTTACTTATTTATTATAATTAATAATATATTACTTAGTATAATTAATAAGTTCATAATAATTAAATGTATTAAGTGAAATTAATATTTAATAATCAAATTATTGAAACAATAATTTTTTATAAAATATTACATATGAATTTGTATCTTTATGAAGTTATAAGTTGTTGCCTAATAGTCACAACATAATTGAACATTAGTAATTCAATAGTGGTGCATTAGTGACCTTACTAATTGTAAACTAATTATAAATGTTCTAAAATAGTTATCACTACAATGTAACTTTAAAAAAAATCAAACATGGTTGACTATGGATATATGTATGGTGCATACAAATTATTATATAAAAGAGCCACTTTTAACTCACTTGCGACTATAATACAATTAATTGATTTTTTAATGTGATAATTTATTTATGGATTCCTTGTATTTATAAGGGGATAGTTGCATAGTAGTTGTAATACCCAAGGAATAGTTGCACAATAGTTATATGCAAATTATTTTTAAAACTTTAGTTGTGGGGCAATGTGGTTTTGGTGAATACAATTTTCATAATGTTGTGAAAATATAATATTTGTAACACTATATTGCAAAGTGAAAATATATTTTAAAACCATTCAAATGATTGTCAAACTTGATGAAATATTTAGTCATATATTGAATATGAGTTAATTGTATCAATTCAATTCTATATGAAGATTTTCATTCATATGATTTTATGAAATATAATTGAATGAGATTTTTCATTCAAAGGAGTGCAATTGTGTGAAACATAAAATTTTGTTTAAAATTTACTTTCTTTTAAAAGGTAACAAAAATTGTGTTGTAACCCTTGTGTTCAGAATTCATTTTATGTGTTTATCAGAACACTAAATGAAATGAAACAATTGGCTACAAAATAATGCAAAATGTACCAAAAAAGAAAAAAACTTTCTTGCCCAAGTTGGCTTTTAGGTTGTAGTGTGTTTTGACCCTGATCTAGAAAGTGGGTAATAAGATTTTGAAATTAAGAAAGCATAATAGAAAAAATGTGCAAGAGAAAGGGAAAAACAATTGTGTTCTAATTATACAATTTAGAGAAAATTTTAAACCTAGTCTATGTATTTTTCCTTTGTGCGGGTACTAGTTCATTGTGAAGATCAACAATTCTATTGAAATAGATTAGCAAACACATTACACCAATTGTCCGATGCCATTGTTGAAATATCCCACAATTAATGCCTAAGCCAAATATTCGAGGCCATTGATGAAACGTCCTACAAACACAATAATCCAAATGTCTTGCAAACACATTAAATGAAAAGTCTCATGAACACCCTCAACTCAAACGCCCTAAGGAATGAGCCAAAACATCTTGACCTAGGGTTAAAACCATTTTTGGCATTTTGATTTAGGGTTTAAATTAATTTTGGCATCTTGGGCTAGGGTTGGCAACTTTCATGTAATCCTCAACATGATCAATCACTGGACAAACCCAACATAACAACCCAGGATGCCCTGTTGAAAGGTGCAAATTATCAAAAAAAAAAAAAAAAAATCCATGCTTCCCCCTCTTCTAAGGAAGAACCCCCTCCCCTAGGGCTCTCACACAACAACTCTAAAAGGGCCTTGTTACTGAAAATACCCACCCCCCTTCAACTATACATAATGGGAATTTTCTCCCACTTTGTTAGGTGTAGGGTAAAAGCCCTAGGGTGAGGGCATTCTCAAAATAAGGGGCCTAGGACGAGATTTTAGCCTAATCTAGCCTCACATTTTGAGAATGTCCCCCACCCATGGGCTTTTACCTATCATAAAGCACAAGGCAAAATTTATCATGAACCAAACCAATGTAGTATCAGGAGGTGTATGAATGGGAGGGTTCTTACACCTACAAGTAGGCATAAGTTCCTTCCCATCCTTGAGGAGTAGGCATAATATCCCTCCCAATTTCTAGGAGGAAAAATTATGGATATAAGGTGCCCTCCGCATACACTTCAAACGCTCTCCAGGGTTGTTACTTGTTCCATATACCTACAAGGTCGCTCCTTGGGGCCTACATCCATTGAGAAAAAAGCTACGTCTTTAGGGACGGTGCAATCTTGGGTTTGGGGCTGGGTCCCAGTAAAGTGTCATCGGCGCGGCGCATGTGGCGGTGCGGCGGATACGCTCCCACGCAATTACGAGAGAGAGAGAGAGAGAGAGAGAGAGAGAGAGAGAAACAAACAGCGCCGGTGGAGGAAGGCGAAACGGAGCCAGGCGAGGTGCTACCTCAATCAATCCTCGCCTTCAAATACCCGTTTTGCTTTCCCCATTGAAGCGCAAATCTTCTTCGCTGGTTTTCTAAATTTCTTCTCAAACAATTTCTTCCTGCCAACATTTGATTGTTTTGAATTTTGTATCCTTTTGGGGAAGTAGTATCCGCAATCTCTCTCCTTGTCTGCACAATGAGTCATGAGCATCACCACCACCACCACCACCGCGATGAAAACACGGAAACCGAGAACTACGCGGCGGCTACTGACGTTGTGTACGGGGACGACTCCAGTGGCTACGGCAATGTGCCTGTGGCAGTCGAGACAACAGAGGTTGTGACAACCACGGCTAACCTCGAAGATGGTTCCATTGCCGAGACTCACAAGCGGACTCACAAGCGTGAGGAAGTCGTGGGTGGCTTGGGAGCATTGGCTGCTGGTGCCTTCGCCTTGGTAATATATATATGACCAATTTCTCCGTACCTCCCTCCGGATTGTTGGCAGCAGTTTGTGCTGTACTCCCTCCCTTCCGGTCGATTTGCAGCGCCTTGAAGGGCGCAGAGTGCTGTTGTCTCTCGTTTTGATAGTTATTAATATCGGAGGAACTTGGTACTGGTCAGCTGTGTTCCTCTCCGGATCTGTGTTCTCGCTTTTGTTTTCCATTTGTTGACAAATAGGTTCATTCTTCTTCATGGTCTTTTTTTTTGTTCCGTTGACAAGCTAGTTAGCTGCCTGCAAGACGACTGACTGCAATATAAATTTTCTTTGCCGCGTGCTGCAATAGTACGAGGGTCATGAGGCGAAGGAGGACCCGGAGCACGCACGCAGGCACAAGCTGGAGGAGGAGATTGCAGGTGGACTCGGCGTCGGGTCGGCAGGCCTGGGCATATACGGTCATCACGAGAAAAAAGGCGACGAGAGGATAATCAAGGAAGAGAATCCTGAGAAGAAGCACGGCTGGTTCTAAACCACATCGGTTCTCATTTCGCCGCCGCAGCAACTACCCGTTTCTCAAAACCAGGAGAAAGCTTCATACATGCTTATGGTTTCAGCGTCTTGTTGTCTTTGCTAGAAACTTCGACGTTCCAGTCTTCTCTGAAATGTGGTAAGAGGAGATCTAATGACATCCTATGGACTTTTCTGGCTACTTTTGGCGCCCTTCAGTTCCGATGTACACGAGATAAGGAACGAAAGCTTTGGTTATCGAATTTTGCAAATAATGTCCTTGATGATAACACACACTATATGAAGTAAATTGTACGCAACTGTTCCAAAAACCAAAACCAGCTCCTCTTGTGACTGATGATCTTTTGCATTGATTCTGAGCGCACTGTCCTGCGTTTCTGACGCGGGAATGGTATCGGTGTCTGCAGATCCAAGGTCTTTTTGTACTGGATTTTGGAGTTTCTTGAGATTATTTTTGATGCTCTGCAAGAGAAGATTATTCGTAATGCTTGCTGCTATCAAAATGCGAAGACTGTGTTTGCATGATCTTGCTTCTTCTTTTGCCACTTCTTTGGTTTCCACTTTTTTTTTTCCTACACCCGGATTTAACACCCACCCATGTGTCTCAATGATGCGCTAATCTCTTCATGATTAGCACGTTAAAGAGCATCTCCACTGGTTCTCAAGTATGTGACCCTGCAAAAATATTTTTCTCACATCCAAGTTTTAGTTGTTTACTTTTTTCCAACCCCGCCCACAAAACTAAAACTGGGACTGCAAACAGGTCTGAGACTAGACTAATAGCAACCCACTTCCAAGGACCCAATCAAACTCTCTAGCCAATCTACAGCATGTGTCAGGCTTTACAGTGCCTTTTACCTGCCTCATCATTGTGTGGAAAAATGTTGGGCCAAACCCTACCCTGCATTTTCCTGAGTGAAATCGGCATGTTTTGACTTTTCTGCATCCAACTTTCTTTTGCTAGGCTACATGCTGAGCACTGGTAGAGCTGCTCAAAGACATGAGGATCAAGCTAAAGCAAATACCCCTTTGCACCCTCCAGGAGCTGAAAGCAGAAACTCCAGTTTGGTACCTTTGTCCTTGCAGGTATTAGAGAGAGGCCAATCCAGTCAACTATCATTCACATCATTTCTTCAAGGAACCCCTTTCTTTTGTTTCTCAGTTACATCTTTCTTTGAGCCTGGAACCTTCTATTGTCACTCCACTAAGGGTGTCATTAATCGACCAGCGAGAACAAGCTAAAACTACAATTCATAGTTTGTTCTCCATGCCTCCCAATATTGTCAAGAGTAAGTCTAGCATATGTCTGTATTATGCGTCTGAGTTTCCTCTTGGAACAGTTTGTTTCTCTTGCCACTTTTTTTAGTTGTTGTCTGTCTTGGTTATGAGAACTAGTGGATCTTGAAAAGGTTCTGGCTATCATCGAGATGCATTGCAAGTGATTCAACAGCAAGCAAACCTTCAAGGCAAAAAAACTATTTACAAATTTAAGTAGCTGTGCATTGAATCTAAGGCCTACTTCTTACAGCAATTTGTAGAGTGCAATTTGCCGAATGGAATCTCATGTAAGAAGTGTAGGAGAAGTAGATGATTTAAGTCATGACAATCTGAGATATAAGAAACCTAGAATTTCCAGATCTGCTCTATCCAAGAAGCTCTTCCTAATTGATGATGGGCTTTACCTGCTTATCCAAATGTGAAAGACGCTCTTCTCATTCATGAGAAATGTGCAGGAAGAACATTAGTGTAAGCCTCAGCCTTTGAGTCTACGGCTCTGAATTTGCTGTGTAGGTCCAAGCACAAACATCACCCAGAAACAGCATAGGATTCAAGCTCTACAAAAATAATGAATGGGTCTTTCTCCATGAGCATGAATCAAGAGACTTGTGACATTGTTAAGCTAAAGCCCATCTTCACTCCCAAATCAGCAGTGCTGAAACTACACAAAAGCACTAGAATTTGCAAGACAGAAGAAGATCCAATTAGGAATTCCATTTCCAAGTTCTTCAACTAAAATAACTGTACAGACTCTAGAACAGCTCTCTGCATCACAAACTCAAAAAATACCCGTACCAAGAATTCGATTAAAAGACCTCCTGTTTTTGTTCTCAACAACAACAGTGTTAGTCAACAACAATCCAAGCAACCAACATGACCAAACACGCGAAGAAGTGGGTAGTGCAATAGATAAAAAAGAACACATTACATTGGAAACACGTCCACAAACTTAAGATCACATAACAATTGCATATTGCACTAAATTCTTGACTTGTGGCATGTAACTTGTAGAGGAGTATTGGAATGCAACCCTATGTGTCAATAAACTTCAAGGCCAAGAAAAATCGTGAATGTTTCTCAACTAACTTTCACCCACTCAAGAGATGGGGTCATAGTTTATATTGAAAAGAGAATCCAAGGAGACATTGAAACATTTACAAATTTAAGCGATTTATATTGTGGGTTTGAATCAATGGATTTTCCCTCCAAAATTTTGCTATGTAGATTTAGCCTTGATTTGCCACTTTTTGGTCTTGGAACCTCATCTCAAGGCTATGGGTCCAACTTATGGCTTTCATCCATTAAGGTTGCTCTATTTCATTGGAGCCTGGACCTTGGATCCTCATCTAAAGGACCCTTAGATCACATGAATAAAATATGCATTTAATTATAGAATATGTCAAACATAATACACCACATAATGAGGAATTTGGACTTGAAAATGAAAAAGAGACATAAGATCCCATTCTAATGCAAAAAATACACACATGAAAGTTTCAAAGGTTCAATAAACAAAAGATTAGCCACACATCCCTATGTAGAGGACAACTCCATTGAAAACCGAATATTTGCAACATTGTTCACATTGAACAAAGACTTCAGAAGAAAATTAAACATCTTTAAGTTTATTTGATAATTCCTTTTGTGATGATGTATTGGATCAATGCATATCAAACCACACAAGATCGCATAAGTAAAACATGTTTTTAAGAATCTAAAACACCATGAAATCAATAGGCCAAGTGTTATCATAGATCTGACATCTCATAACCTACCCCAATGTAAGTCATTAAACATGTATTAGGACTTTTACAATCAATTATATTAATAGGAGATTTCATCCATCTTAGTTCATCATTCATGGATGAAATTCATCCATGAATATCTATTTTCATTCATGATGGATGATGTTCATTCATCATTGTCCACGTCTCATACAAAATTCATCCACTATTGTCCACTTTTTGTCCATAATAAATATTTGTGAAAGTGGTCAAGAAGGTTATTTGAATAGTAGGCCATATGAAACTTTGGGTTAGCTACCCAAATATGTGTAAATGCATGTAATCCCCTCATTACTTTCAATTTGTTTAAAACACTTATATGACATATGGTCTCATGATATAACATTGTTCTCCTTATTTCATGTTGCTAATCTTTTCATGTTATTAATAAAATCAGGTTCAAGTTTCTTCTTTTATATATTCCTTGTGACATTGTTTTAAATCATCGTCTCTGTGCTTGGGCTTCAATTTAAATATGTTTCCTTATATTTTGTTTTAGCCTTATTCATGTTGGGAATTCTTTGGTTGCAGTAGTTTTGGTACTTGTTTCATAAAAATGACCACATAATTAGCCTTTTTTTGTTGGCTGTATATAACCAAAAAGCTATATTAAAAATGAAAAGCGCTAAAATGAATGCTTTTTCATATTCTCAAAAGCTAGAATTTGACAAAAAATTAAGAAAAATAGCCAGATTTTATACATGGTTCAAGTATGTATCCAAAAATATAGAAGGATGTTTTTAAATTTTTAATGTCATATTTATATTGTAGCCAAATCTGGCAAAATATTCTTACATGGATCATTGCCACTTTGGCTACATTACAAAATTGACAAAAAAAAATACACTACAAATAACATCAAACATATATATAGACTTGTGAATATGGTGGTTAAATATGGATTCACTTCACCATTGATGTGTTGCACATGCCATGGTCCACAATGGTACACATGATCTTACTAAATCATGCCATCATGTTTTTTTAATATCAACATTCAGGAAGGCAACAGATCGTATCATTTAGTTACACATCCCCTTATCACATCAAAAGTGGCAAGTGTGATTTATTGTAAGTAAAACCTAAACATGGATTCTTGAATCAAAAAACCTAAAAACTCTATAGGACATATCCTCTGCACAACTAATAACATACCATAATGAGTTAGGATGTTACCATAGTACAGGGGTAGCTTCAACACATGTTAATCCTTATATGAATCATATAAGGCTTTTAAAGATCCTTATATGTGGAAGCAATATGCCATTGTTAATCATGTAATCCATAAGTTTTAAGTTTTAACCTTTTGCATGTCATCCCTTTGTACAAATGTAGGTAATTAGCTTGGGGATTAGTTTTTTTTGTTAAAAAAAACCTAAGGATAAGGATTGAATTTATATTTGAGCCTTAGTATGGAAAGTGTTACAATTGGTGTGTTGGTGTGTTGAATGCATGCACTCAATCACACTCTACATAATGATATCAAACATCTTCACCAAGCACTCAATCATTGACAAATCTATTGATGAGAAAACGGGAACTCACACACAAACCATTTGAAAAAAAATTGGGAATGAGATTAAGAGAACATATGTCACCATTAATCAAACCGCCTACATTCTTACCTATGGAGTATCTATTTATCTATCCGTAGTCCACCTATTTACCTACCCATGGGTTAATTACCTATCTAATGGCTATCTACCTATCAACTTACCCATGGGTTATGTATCTATCTACTTACCTAGGACAAGGGATGTCAAAAGCTTCCATGAGGGATTATATAGGCTCATGACTTAAGGGCTACCTAGAGACTATTTAGAAAGTTATATAGGACCTACCTAGGGGACTATAAAAAGATTTTTTAAGTTAGGGAATAGTTAAGGATTATTTATGGGGTTACATAGGGAGACTATTGAAGAACCATATAGGAGATATTTTGGAACTACCTAAGAGCCTACCTTGGTTAAGGGATGTTTAAGAACTATTTGGGGATCTATGTAAAGTTTATTTAAGAGATTACTTAAGAACTTTCTAAGTTAGAGTATAGCTAAAAAGTTATTTTGAGTTTGTTTAGAAATTATCTAGAGAGCTATTTAGAAAACGATTTAAGAATTTTCTGAGTTACAAGATGTTAGGAAATTATTTATGAGACTCTATCGAGGATTATTGAGGAATTATTTTAGAGGATACTTCAAGGACTATGTAATGTAACTCGCTACCTAATTTTTAGATATCCCATAACTTTGGTTGGTCACCAAGCTTAGTTGAAGATGGTTATGGAAAAAGGACCATCACAATGTTTCATTGCCACATCTAGTAGCCAAGCTCGTTCAATTGCAAGCATCAAGCTTTTAAATGTCAACTACTAAATAGTACTAATGAATATTTTTCAATCATGTGATGTAGCTGAAGTTGTGATCATCCACAAGAGGATTTAGCCAAATTTGGGCTTGAAGGTAAAAATGTTTAAGCACTCTTCTATATATTTGGCAATTTCAAATTGTTTAAAAAAAAAAAATCGGCATGTGTTGATTAAAAGCCCTAACACCAATTTTTTTTTCCCTTCTTTGAAAAATTAATTTGCAAATTGTTGAGAAGTTGCCCAAAATAAAACACCGTAAGTAGTGAATTTTTTAAAAATTAAAATGTTTATTTTTCTGATGTAGCTATTGTAACACTTGTAAAATTATTTTAAAAATGGACAGAATTTGATATTCTTGGGATGAGAAATAGGTCTGTTATCCCCCTAACCTATCCAATGAGGTGAAAATCAGGCAAATCCGGCCTTCCTTTTTGGCTTTTCCTTCCCACTTTTTTTTCACCTACCCAAAATTTGGTTGCCCCCACACCATCATCTTGCAACTTCTTTTTTTCTTCCCTAAAATGCCATTTTAAAGTAAACTAGTGTGGACTATGTTGCTTGCCCCAAGTGTGAACACCACCCTGACAATAGAGCTCAATTGTGACCAAATTATTTAAAATTAAAAAATTAGTTTTTAGTGATGAAAACTGCTCAAAAATTTCATATCTCTCCCACCTTAGGTCGAAAAATTATGAAATTGCCTCCATGCAATCCCACTCATAGTGTGCCTTCCAACAATACAAAGAACTCACCCCAATTTCCCTTTCTTTTGTTGATGTTTTTAATAAAAATATTCAATGTGCAATAACTACTACAAATGTAGGTCTAAACATTAAGAAACCACCTTGGTGTGCCCCTATTAATCAAAGGGCTTTCCAAGAATGTCAAGAGCATAGTTGGGGGGGTGACAAACATAATACCTTCTTTAATCAATAGAATACTGTGGCTTGTGCCATTGGCTCAAGTGCCAACATGACTATATAACTGCTCCAAGTGTGAAGAGGACCTTCACATTAAAACCCAATTGTAATTTTTTTTTAAAAAGAAAATTTAGATCAATTTCTAATGACAAAAATTACTCAAAATTCAAAATATCCATCACTTTCCTCTCTTCTACTATAACTGTGAAATTTCAATGCCCAGCCACGGAAGGGAAAAGTTGTAGGGGAGGTTTCCTTATGAGTGGGTTCTCCTGTGGGAGGGCCACCTGAGGGCACAAGCCCAAAGGTGTTCCGAAACCTCAGGAGAACCTATGAGCACGGGAACCTCCACTGACCATAATGCGCTGCCTTGAATTTTCCTTTGTATTTTCAGCTCCTTTACCTGCCTGAAGAAAAACTTGTTTTCAGCAAGCGGGATCTTCTTCTCCAGTGGAAGATGCCAGCCAGGCTATATGGGATCAACTGCTGTGCTGAAGATCCCAGCTCTGTCACTATTTTTTCACTTTTTAGAAATACTGACAAGTGAAAATATCCCGGCTCTGCTTTACTGAGGAATTGGGCCCGAGTACAGGCACTTCCGTGATTTTCGACCTGTTCCTTTGGCGTACCGGCCTTCCGTGATTTTCGACCTGTTCCCGTGGCGTACCGGCCTCGGGCACAGATCTCAAATCACAGAAGGGCCTGTACTTAGGCCCTTCTCGCATACTAAAGAACCCTCTTTTTATGGGAATGTGTAAACATATAAAAGTAGGACATCCCCCCCCCCGCCCCCTAACATGAAATGGGAGCCTTGAATTGTTTTGAGGAGTTCGCTGTAACAAACTGTTATGGTCTCAATAGGCTTGTGCTTAGGCGTGAAGAAAATAATTGTGGCCAACAAGATTGTGTTTCATCCTCGCAACCTCCTACTCTTTCTTACTAAGAGACATGGTTCCAAGTCCCGACTTTTGACACATTAACTTGTGTTGTTTGTTGTTTCTAAACATTACAATAGTACCTTGGCAGCTTCCATAATAATTATATAGCTTGTAGAAATATTGAAATTTTCACCCAAAAAAGCTACAAAGAAGAAAATTACATCACAAAAAATAGAGAGTCCTTTGAATATTTAGGGATACAATTATTTTGGCATGGAAACTTCCTTAACTTATTCAACAGACATGTGTTGAAGCTGCCCGAGTATGCATATTAGAGGCAGGCAACACTAAATCGGTGCCTCTAAACCCAAATTTATGTTGAACTCCAATGAAGTGTAGAAGTTGCAATTGCAACCTATGTAGTGTTATGCAAAAAGGAGAGAATGACTAGGACAAGGTTTCAAATCAACCAAACCTTATGTTGGAGGACCTTGCTATAGATCTATGCATTGAAACCTGCATGTACTCAAACTCTTCACAAGCCCTTTCCCTGGACACCAGAAGGCTGAAATATTTGCTTGTAAGCATTTTCATTCAAGTACATTCTTGATCTAAAACATCTGGCTTACAGTGAGCTTTCTTGAAAGAAGGTTACAAACAAAGGCATATCATGACCTAAGAAGCAAGGAGTTTAGAAAGGAACTATTGTTGCAAGTCTCTCAATATATGGCCACTCACATGTATTCTTAACCCCGAGCTCCTTCTATAGCATGTGGCATTGAAAGCTTGAGAGAGTTTAATTTGTGCCATTTGAAGATCCAATGTTTGCTTGCTCATTTGATGCAGTAGTTCCCTCCAGGTTCTTTGTTGCTTTCATAGAGTTTGTTGTGCTTATGTGCAATACTTCAAATTGGAAAAGGATAGTGTTCTTATAGAATAAATTTTTGGAAACAAATCTTTGCAAGTTTGCTTACCAAATAAAGAAAACCCCAACATACATTAAGTTCATTTTGCAATTTTAGGTCAAGATGTGCCAACTCCAAAATTTTGATGAAAATTGAATTTGTTTTTGTATTTCATGTTGCACATTTCATGCTCATTTCCTACCCATTTCTCCGCTCCTATCTTTGGGCATGCCGATACATATTTGGTATCTTGAGTGCATTTGATAGACTACTATGAAATGTTGCACATTTCATGCTCATTTCCCACCCATTTCTCCGCTCCTATCTTTGGGCATGCCAATACATATTTGGTATCTTGAGTGCATTTGATAGACTACTATAGGGGATGAAGAATATAGAAGACATAAAATGTTGTAAAAATGACCTCTACAATCCGGACGTTGTAGTATAGAAAGGAGACTATGAAGGTGCTAGGGATGTCCGTGTGCATCTCTTGCATACTTGTTGAAGCCTTTCCAAGACGCATCAAAAGAATTACATATATGCTCAACGGGAAACAACGTCTTTGGGTGGACCACTAGGAATGTCACACCTTGATTTTCCTAGACCCATCTTTGAAAAATCATAGGGAACACTTTTTTTTTTTTTTAAATCATAGTTTTTTTTAATGAATACATTTATTAGGTTCCATAGGTTTTGAAATTCCAATAATATCAAGAATATTGTGTATTTTGATGTTCCTAATTATTGCATTTATAAAAAGTTTCAGGAATGTAATGCATGGCCTCCTTTCATTAAACTTTTTGGTTAGGAACACAAATTTGAAAAAATGAATTGAGAATTTTCTTGGGAATTTTTTCCTTAAAGTAATTTGGAAGTCATTTTATTTTTAAATTTTTATTAGGCAATTAATTGAGTAAGTATAATTTAATTATGAATTTCCAAAGTTAAAGCTATCAATTTTTGAAGGGGCCACTTTAATTATGATTTTTTTTAATTCCAAAATCAAGTTCAAGCCATATATTAGTGCATGTTATTGATAATATATATATATATATATATGAAAATAATTAAAATAAAAGGCTTAGAAATGATTTGTGTGTTTTTGGTTTCTTAACCATCCTTGAGATGGTTCCTAGTGGTCCACCCAAAGGATGCTTTTTCCCCAACCCTAAATATCACTTATCATTTAACTTTTGTCGTATGGTTTGATGGATGGTGAAGACCATATGACTCCCTTAGGATTTATAGCACCAAATTTGGTGTGTTTTTCAAATCTTATGTGAGCAATATCAATATAGGCATTTGTATTTTTGGCTTGTTATCCCATACATCTCATTTTAGCATTATGCATGTAGAATGTTCATTGTAAGTTCCAAGTTGTGTTGTCTTCATATGAGGCCCAAAGTTGTTCATTATGTTTGTCTATATACGCATAAATCATTCAACACTTGGAAAACTCAACACATTCATTCATTGATGCCTAAATTGGGAGAACTAGTATGAAGAAACATAAGGTTGATTGGAGTCATAAGTATTGCTTTGAAGATCATAACAAAGATTAATAAATCAAAGGAGATGGAGAAGGCACTTGTGAAAACAAAAACAAATGAAGACTACACACTAGGTGTGGTTGTTTTGAAACTTAGCCCTAAATATTCTTCAGATGAAGATATAAAACTTTCTTTTAGGAAAGTGGTAGCAGTAGCAGTGAAGGATTAAAAGTACAAGGTTCTTGTAGATTATTATCCAACCACATTTGAAGAAACATATGCATTTATGTTTTTTTTTTTTAAAATTCTTGTTTTATGTGCTAAAACATGTATTGAATCCATTTTCAAAAAAGTAATAGTGAACATTCAGACCTAAAAGCCATCCAACAATCCATCAATCCATGTCATTTTCCTTAGTGTCTTGTTTCCTTGTCAAAATGTTGTTTCAAATGTGCTTGAAGATTGATTGAACTACATATCAATAGATCCTTCATTATGTGTCTCCTATTTAACCTAGTTCATGTAAACTTCATTCCAACACTATGAAAAAATAGGTCTTTTGCATCTAGACTTGCATCTATAATTTTAAGGTGCAATGACCATTTGCAACTCATCGTATATAAACCTTGTATACATATGCAACTTGTGCAACTATGTTGTAACTAAATCATTGTAACTATTGGGCCATTACATTACAACTATTATGTCATTAAATTGTAATCACTATGTCACTATGTTGCAACTATTGTGCTATTATGTTGTAACTATAGAAGAAACAATGTACTAACATGACAATGATGTGTTGACAAATCATCAATGGACATGTAACAATTTTAAATTTATTTCAATATTTAGTATTTTTATTAATTTAATTTATATCATTCAACTTAAGGTTGATAAGATGTTGGCACGTGGCATTTAGGTCAATAAGTATGTAGACCTAATGTAGGTAAGCATTATTATTTAAATTTCCTAGACTAATTAAGTAGGTGGTTAGGCTTAGGTAGGTAGGTTTAAAGTAGGTAGGTAGCTTATTTGGAACAATCCTATTTTGTTTTGGGTTTAACCTTTAGGGCCAAACCTTCTTTTATTGGCTTATTCCAAATGTCACTTGTTTCTTAATACTCTTAATACACTTAGTTATATACTTTACAAACTTGAAAGGTAGAGCAAGTAATATGGAATAAAAAAAATGAGTTGCATTTTAATTGCAACTCATTTGCAATTATTACAAGATAGGCTAGTGAGCAAACACTTAAGCTTTCAAATGGTTTTAAATTTTAATACATTATTCCTTGGCTTTTCAAGTGGAATTTTTTTTTTAAACCTTGATTTGGCACAACCATGACCATTTAAATTATTCAAAAAAGTCACAAAATGAGGAATATATGGTTGTCAAAAGTAAATTGGGTCAATGTTTGGTCATTGCTTAATTCACTTTAATAATTTAACACATTCATCTTTTTCATAGCTATTATGTGTTTTTACTTTACCTTTAAAGTTCAAATAATTAATGTAAACTTTAACTTGGTATATCCATAGCATCTTGGATCATTGAAATTGGACAAGAAACAAGGAAAATATGATATTTAGAAATAAAAGGTCATTTTGTTTTTAAATAAGTTTTATACTTCTTCTATGTTGTTCCTTTGCCTCTAAAGTTGAAACATATAATGTACAATTCTCTTCAATGTTTAGAATAATTGTTTTTGAAGTTTACAAATGAATACTTGTGTACATCCCATTGGACTTGATAATACAATGTATACATTATTTCAATATCATTTCTAGACTACACTTTCACTTTCAATAAATTATACAATATGTAAGTGGTATCATAACATGCTAGTTGCAACATAATTGATGACTTGTCATATTGAAGTTGAATGAAATTCCTAAATATTTACATAGTGAAAATCTAGTGGCGGTAATAGTTGTTTCAATGGCAAGTTTAATTGAAAATTAATTGTATAAAAGTTGAAAGTGCCATTTCAAATGGATGGTGGAAATGGTGGTATAGTCAACTACAATGTAATCACACATAGTCACACATATAGGCCAATTGTACAATGCAAAGTTACCATGCAACTTGTTCACAAAATCATTGTATTTTTGTGTTATACATTTGACCATGACCATATAGATGATTTTTGCAACTAATGTGTAACTATAAAAGAACTCAAATACTATCTAATGTGGATATATTAAATAAAAATCCTCATATTTCTAGAAGGCAGTTGTGTAGTTCAATTGCATGGTAGTTTTATAGGAATCCTTAGTTACAAAGCAATGAGGTTTTTGTGGACACAATTTCTCATAGTGCAATCTAACATTTGTTGTAGCCATTTGATGCAACCAAAGGGTGACAAGTGTAGAATTAAACATGGACAGACTTATGTGGGTAATTGTTTACAAAAATATTTTATCTATTGATCTATGAAACCTTGGGTTTTCTTTTGTATTGGTTTATTGCAAGTCCTTGCGTTAATTTGTGAAGTTTCTTTTGACAACAAACAATTAATCACTCATTTAAGTTGGGTTTACTAATAACAATCATCTAAAAAGAACATGCATTCGAAACTTGTATTTATGAAATTATCAAATTTGAGAATGTCATACCTAATTATTCATATGTTACAAGGCTTTTTGCTTCAAAACCTACACTAGTGTTGAAATTTTTGTCTATTTAGTTGCAAACTTTATAATTAAATCGACAAAAATCCAATTCATCTACAAGGTGACATGTGTAATGATTATGTTTCAACAACTTGTAAGTTTGCATTTTCAAATGGTGTGCCATCACAAATCTGATTATTGACCTAGTTGTTGCTTATTTAGTTGAGCTTAATTTTTGGGTCAATTGCCATTTGGTTTCATGGCCTTGCCTGAGCATAAGGTACCAATGAACTACATTTTCTTGAATCTTGTGTGTGAACCCTAGGCATGAGTTCTAGAGTCTTGTCAATATTTCTAGAAATGTGACAAAATCCCATAATCACATTTAATGTCACATTCATCTTTGCCATGTTTATTTTGGTTTGACCATAACACATTCAAATAATATTAAAGGTTAGTGTAATTGTTATGGAATGTCATTTGTAATCACATTTGACAATATGTTACTAGTGATAATCTTTTAAATCTTTTTCTAAGCTACATATCATAGTATTAGTTCTGGAAAATTCATATGTAAATGTTTGGGTTCCGAAGTGTGAAGAAATTTTCATTGGGATAATTCATTATAGAAGTGTGTTTGACCCATCATTTTGGGCCAAATCACAAGTGTGTTCTATTAATATAAAGTTTGGGTTAGTAGAAATGTGATATTGAGTGAGTTCAAATAAATAGAACTATGATGTTGGTAAAAATTGTGATGTGCAATGATTGTCAAGGCAATAGATGGAACTATTGAATATTACTGATAGTCATGATTTTTCTTATAGACCCATGAATCATTCTTATAGCCATGAATATGCAAATGACAAATCAAGCTAGATGTCATTCACAACGTTATAAAATTCGCAAGAACTCCAAATGGAAGTTGGTGTGAATTGCAGATTGTGAGGAAAAATAAATATCTCATAAATATATTATATGAAGATCTTCATCATCTTGTGTTGGTGTATACATGCATTCCACAAATCTTTTTGGATGTTGGTGTGAACCAAAAACACAAATAAACAACATTATCTTTTAGAATAAATTGTCATGAATGAATGTGCATTACCTATCGTACAGTGAAGTTGATTACATACAATTAGTTATTGACCCAGTTTGTCATATACATTTTGCAAGCCCCAAACAAATGAGATCATGCTCACATTCTGGAAAATCCAACTATGGAAAACCATGATTGCAAAAAGAAAATCACCAAACAACATTTAAAGTAATAGAAAATTTGTTGTATTAACACCAACCGAACCAAAACAAACTTGAAAAGTATGAAAACTCACCTACTTGGATCACGTCAAGATCAATTGCCTTTTCCAAGATGACTATGCACATCTTCATGACAGTTGTAACCCTAAGCTTCATAAGTTGCAAATGTGCCATATTTAAAATTCAACATGAGTGATTAACAATAATGCATTTTTGCTGAACTCTTTTCAAAATCTACTTTAGTAGGCTACAAGATATGCTTACGAACTTCAGAAGACAACACCCTTGAATCCTCTTCTATCACTCACTCATTCAAAATTTGAATGATAGACTCTATCTTACTCATGCAAACAACAAAAACATAAAAAAGAATCATAATTCAAACATTTGGTAGATATTGATTGCATTGCTGTAAAAATTGTAGGGTGCATAAGAGAACATTTTTCCATCTCCTCAAACTACTAGAGAAAGATAGCTACCTATAAAAGAAAAAGACTATCGTCATGAAAAATTCTAAAGATTTTATCCAAAAAGAAGTTGGTGCCATCCACCTTGTAGTGTCATTGAAAAAGATTCAGTAGCAATAGTGCTAACCAATAAACTTGTCAATACCCTATACCAAGCTTATAGTGACTCTACAAAGTGTCACTTGATCAAAATCTGCGAAATTAGCGGCTATTGATAAAAAATCTTTCTAAAATTTTAAAAAGTTCAAAAATATTTATTTCGATTAACAATGGAATCACAATTCTTATATGAATAGTGATTATATGTTGGAGGGTAATATCAATTAGTAAATGTGATTTATATTAAATGCATGACAATTGTTTAACAGTTGGAATTCTGATTAAATGCAAACTAGAAAGGTGTCACAATATTAAATCTTGTCATCAGGAAGGTAGGGCGATCCTATGTATGATTCTACATTTTAAAGTGTTACTCCACTTTTGTGAGATGGATTGTTATGATCCCATGATCATGTGTGTACACATCAGAAGAAATTGCAGCCCTTAAACTAAGCTGCCAATGCCCCCCATTTCCAAGAATATCCAAACTTGGATCGGACCTTTTCACCAATCATTCGGGAGTACATAATGTGTGATGTTTTCAGAAATGAAAAATGAATATTCAGATGAAGTTTGTAATAATATGATTGTGCTAGTGAGGGAGTGAAGGACAATTTGCGCATGCCAATCACCATGCCTAGTACCATGCCATCACATGTACACACACATAAACAAGCAGGTATAATGGCTCTGCCCTTAGATGGCAGGTTCGAACTAAAAGTTTCCTATGCTGGATTTCCACCCACCAACCAACAACATCCATGCACATATCACTGTATGAATTCTGCTCATGATGCAGACGCCCTAGTTACTGAAATCAGATATGTCTTTTGCACTTCTGTAACCACCTTCAACACATCAACATAGTGCTACCCTAACAACATAATTACCTCACAGAAACACACCCTCCAGCCCAGAATCTTCAAGACTTCTTTGGAATTTTCCAAGAGGCCCAGATGCCCAGTGATTGTAATCTTGGGTATAGCACGGGTTTAAGGTTTCTGCACAGACACTAGCTACTTGAGGAGAAGGAGCATTTGGTTTCACCCTGCTTCACCATCATGGTTTGTGCATCTTTGTCAACATGGGTCTCATGTGTGGACCACTTGTAGATTCAGGTTTGGAGGATAGATCATGTAAACATATATGGTTTTTGGGTTTGATCAGTCTTGATTCATATGTGTGTTGCTTGAGAGGCACATTTGGTAATTTTAAGTTAGCCAGGTTGAGCAATGGCAATGGCACCAACCTTGATGGTAGTTTACACACTTGTAAACAATGCATAGCGAGTAGGGCTTATCAACTTGTTAGGCATGTGCAGAACCTCTATATTAGAGGCAACAACGTACCTTTGACTTATGTTCAGTACAAATTAATTCATGAAAGGCCTAGTAAAAAAAAAGAAATGTTTTATTGTTTCTTGCTGAAATCCATGAGAGTTGAACAACAAATGGTTTTCCACTGTCCCAAGTCCCAACCATTAGGATACCATTATAAGTTTAAATATTTTTTGCAGTCTTTGTACTTATTCTTTATTGCCAAAATTCTGAAGCCCCATGCATGGAGAAGAGGTTGCCTTCATTGCCAAGCTACCTTGCCAGAGCACCATACATATTGTAACACTGTTTTGTGCATATAATCACCTTTATAGTTAGTTGTCTTGGCATGTGTTTCTAGGGGCCAGTGTGAATAAGCACCCACACTGGCACCTTCACCTACCTGAGCAAAGCCTCCAAGTGACTATATTTGACCCATAAAAAGTTAAAATTTTCCTTCAAAGACAAGTATATTATAGTGTTTAGAAGCTACCAGAAATAAATTGGGGTTATTAGTTATTACCACTGGACCAGACTACCACTGTAGGTGTTGGATCACCCAAGGATGGTCTCACCTGCGTGATCTGCCAGCTGAGGCACACAGTAGCCAATCCAGGTGCAACCTGGCTGTTTCTTCACACCTTTTTCCTTTCTCTGCTGTTCAACATTCTCACAGAGGTGCCTGTTGCCAGCAGCAGCATAGATGTTTGACAGCAGCACATAACCAGCAGCATTGTTAGGCTCCAATTCATGAATTTGCTTTGCAATGCGTTCTGCCATCTCCACATTATCATGAATTCTGCAAGGACTGAGCAAGGCCCTCCAAGCACTCACATGTAGTTCACAGGGCATTGCCATGACCATATTTTCTGCCTCCTGTAGATGGCTAGCATGGCCAAAGTGTACTGTTCTGATTTTGCAGAAATCATATACTCTGTGACCATTGAAGCATAACACCACATGCCTTCATCCACCAGACCTTCATGGCTACAAGCTGAGAGAAGACAAACAAAAGTGACATCATTTGGCTGTACACCTTCTTCACACATCGATTCAAAATGTTTAAGAACTTCCTTACCATACCCATGAATCACACATCCTCCAAGTATGACAGTCCAAGTTACCACATTTCGAGATGGCATCTTGTTGAACACACTCCAAGCATCTTCCATGCTCCCACTCTTTGCATACATGTCAACCAAACTATTCCCCACAGAGACAACTGACTCCAAACCACTTTGAATGATCTGCTCATGAGCACACCTGTCCTCTTCAAGTGCAACCATGCTGGCACATGCATTCAGCACCCCCACAAAAGTAACAGAGTTTGGTTGCACACCTTCCTGTTGCATTTCCCAAAATAATTCCAGTGCCTCCTGCCCTTGCCCACATTTCACATGTCCAAATATCATAGCAATCCAAGTGATCACATGCCGAGATGGCATCTTGTTGAACACTCTCCAAGCATCCTCCATGCTCCCACACTTTGCATACATGTCAACCAAGGTACTCCCCACAAAGACATCCGACTCCAAACCACTTTGGATGATCTGCTGATGAACACACCTGCCCTCTTCAATTGCAACTACACTGGCACATGCTTTCAGCACCCTCACAACTGTAACAGAGCTTGGTCGCACACCCTCTTGTTGCATTTGTCGAAATAGTTCCAGTGCCTTCTGCCCTTGGCTGCATTGCACATGTCCCAACATCATGGTGGTCCAAGTAACCACATCTCGAGATGGCATTTTGTTGAACACTCTCCAAGCATCCTCCATGCTCCTGCACTTTGCATGCATGTCAACCAAGCTATTCCCCACAAAGACATCAGACTCCAAACCACTTTGGATGATTTGCTGACGAACATACCTGTCCTCTTCAATTGCAACCACATTGGCACATGCTTTCAGCACCCCCACAAAAGTAACAGAGTCTGGTGGCACACCATCCTGTTGCATTTGTTGAAATAGTTCCAGTGCCTTCTGCTCTTGGCCACATTTCACATGTCCCAATACCATGGCATTCCAAGTGACCACATCTTGAGATGGCATCTTCTTGAACACTTTCCAAGCCTCTTCAATGCTCCCATGTTTTGCATACATGCAGTGTACCTAAACCAGCACATGCCTTAATTACTTGAACAAAAGTCAATTTGTCAGGACTCACTCCTCTTTGTATTTGTTGGAAAAGCTGCATAGCCTTGTCTGGCTGTCCATCCTTCACATGTCTTGTAAGCTTCTGATTCCATCCAAAAATGCTCAATTACACTGTGCCTGGTGCCATTGCAGCCATCTCTGCTGCCACCCATGGCGGGTTTCGTCAGTCCCCAAGCCAAAGTGATTCTTGTGTCTTCTTATGTTTGAAATCTGGGTACCCTTCCATCTGTCTAAAATGAGAAATCCCAATCAAGCTGCTCAGTCATGTATTCTCCACAAGCCAGGCATAAATGGCATCATAAGAACAGAGAAAGCTGCACTGACCTGCACTGATCTTCTCCATCAGCTTGTTGCATTTATCTACCTTCTCCAGCCTACTACTAGTATCCCACTAGTGCAAAGGACCTGAGAAAAAATTCTGCCAAGTTTAGACCAAGGCAGAATAGTAACCAAGAGAGGAGCAACAAGATTAACAACTATGGCTATATTGACATGTGAACTCTGACAGGATTGATGTTCAGTTACCTTCTCTGCTCTGTGATCCCACCATTGTGAAGGATCCAAAAAGAACTTCTGCCACAGTTTCTCTAGCATGATTTGTAGAACTTCATGAGGCACTCCTATAGCACTTTGAATCGTTTAAAATGAATAAGAAATAAAGAAAGTTATGAGATTTGAAAATGGAAGGGCTCCAAAGAGAAGAAAAAAAAGAAAAAAAATGTGTTTCGTAAGTTGAAATGCTTATTTTTCTTTTTGTTATTTTTTCATTACTCCTTTTGCACAAGGAACCTTATGTATAAACTGCCATCCTCTGTTGAGTCCAAAATTTTAATGAAGGTGAAGTGCCCTTCACATACACTAGAGAAATTCAATTGGTTGTTTCACATGAATAAGGGGCTTCATCTCCTGACATGAATCACAGTTGTGCCTCTTGAAGAAAATTCTACTAGTTCTTTACCATGGGTAAGGAATTTGAACCAGGCTGTTCTGGGAATTTGGATCCAGCACTCAGCTCCCATCTTGTAAAGGACCACATTCCCAGCACATCCCCTTTTTCAGTCAGCCTACACAAAATATCCCATACCATTGCTCCCATACTGTGAACTGATTGATACCTGGTTCAAATTCATTACCTGGGGAAAGAGCCCATAGCACCTCAAAACTTAAATGACGAAAAAGATCCCGCATTTGCCATAATGTGTAGGACTCTTCAAAAAAAGGGTTTACTAGGGTCTCTCTTTAGGATTCACAACTACCACAAATTACAATGCTTCTGAGCTTCAATCTGATTATTGAAAAATAAAGAAACAAGCAGCTCAACACTTACACTTAATGGCTCGGACAAACAAAATCTGAGAACCATGTAACATGAATAAGTAATTTTGAATGAATTTGATCAAAACCGCAGCTCAGAGAGTCAGCTTAGTCTTCAAGCCAAATTTGTATCCCTTCCCTCTCAGGAGAGCCAACAAATTTGCCAGAAAGAAAACAAATGCAAGGAAAATGGAATCACAGGACAGAGTTGTAAGCATACAAAAGGCTTGATTTTAATTGCATTCTTGCATGACATCAACCACAGAATACCGACACCATGAAGCGGTGACCTAGCCACACATCACTGAACTTCAGCACATAAGTAACAGTTTGACCTCAAGACAGAGCAAATCAATGTGCTCGCAATAAGAACTTAAATAACCCCAGCAGTCAAAACAAAAGTACACCAATCCATACATACATCACAGCTTCTCCCTTGGGGAATATGGCCATTCCACATATATGTCCTTGAGGGTAAACCTTTGCCCATACATCACAACTTCTCCCTTGGGGAATATGATCATTCCACATATGTGCTCGAGAGTAAACCTTTGCACAAAACTACTGCAAATCAGTACAAACTCGATCACTGCAACCTTTTTGCAGCTTCTTCAGTCAATCAAGTCCCACCCACAGATAGAAGTCTCGCCTGCAAGCTTGCATAGCAAATCAATGGTTTGACAAAACTGACCCTGTGATCCTTTTGACAGGATCTCACAAACTTCATGGGAAAAAGATTCACTTCCAAAATTTAATTGAAGGAGACTTTCAGATTGAACAGCACAAGTTGTGGGAAAACTCTAACCCATATTGACCGCAGCATCAAGAATAAACAAATTGCAAGCTACCATAAGAGCTCTGAAACCCATACTTGACTCCAAATCAGCAAAACATCTAACTACCTCTATATCTACAGGTGAATAACATATTGTACAAGAACTCGTTTGCATGGCACCATTGGATGGGGCAAACGTACCATCAAGATATCTATATCTATATTCCTGTTACAACTTGTTTATAAAATCCAGACAGAACTTCACTGTCAAGATTCTTTGTCCTTTTGCAGAAGAAAAGATGGCTTGAGCTGAGTTTCCAACCCAGATACCGCTTCACCATGTTTGAGCAAAGAAGTGAGTTGGAGTCTTTTCTTCCGCCACCCAAACCTTTCAGGCTCCTGAACTGTGTTGCTGAAAGCTTCTGCTCCTACATCATTAAGACTTATAAACTCTGCAATTTCATCACTTGGTTCAACCAACTCCTTGCTTGAGCTATCTCTTTGAATTTGGTCACCAATAGGATTTTCAGTAACAAAATAGCGGCGTTTCCGCTTGCCAGTGATTTTTTGGTCCTTCGTAGGTGCAATGTGTTGCTCCTTCTTCTTTGGATGATGGAGCTTACAGGTACCAATAAGAGGGCACTTTCCTGTTTCTGCATAGACTGGGCAAACGTATGTGTGCTTCTTGTTGCACTGCCACACAGAAAGTGTCCAAAACAAGCAAAAATTAATCATTCAGTCAACAGGAAGTGTAGAATGTTCTCTACCACACAACTCATAACATTAGAATCCTAGTGAAAACTAAAGTAGCTCACATGTGCAGAAAGAAAAAGTTGGCTCACCAAATCCCCATCTGCACAGTAGCCCCGGAGAAAGCCCTCACAAACTGCAGCTTTTGGATTGACATTAACATGCCGGTACGGACAACTCTCATTTGTACAGAGACCTGCCAATGACAGGATTAGGCATTCCAAGTTTAGAAAACAATCAAACTGTCTATGAAAACAATAAACCAATATAGAAGTTTTACAGCTTAGAAAACAAAGTTGGTTACCTTCCAAGAAATATGAGCAGTCTGGCATCCGTTCAGGAATCACCTGGAATCATACAGCAGACAAGCCTCGTAAATCAGCACTCCAAAGAAAAGGTTTTTACTAACTCATGCATCAGTGGCACATGACCTAACTGTAAGTTCCTTGCAGTCGCAAGAAGACAAGTAAACATTTGTTCCTCTTAATCTTGATATAAGACTGCGAGGCACTAGGGATGCACAGATTTGAGTTAGAACTTCAGAACCAATGGAGGCCCGACAGTTTCCTTAAATTATATTTGCCATGAAGCTGAAATGATTGATACGTATGCTCATTCTCCCAATTCACATGTGGCTTCTGAGCTTTTAGGTTCATCAGGCATGTCCACTTTATGTGCAATGCAACCCAGTATTCAAACATACCTTGTGAGTCAGGAGGCATGTTGAATCATCACAGGAGCCCTTCAAAAACTTCGTACAGACAGCCACTTTATCAGGATCGTGAATAAAAGGGCATTTGCCATCACCCTTGTTGCATTTGCCAAACCTTGTATAAAATTGACAGAATGTCTGTTTCTTGGCACGGCGGAAGCGTGCATTGTGGAGACTCCACCGAACCTTTTCACTGGCAAATGCACGAGTTGCTGTCTTGGGATCCCTCACAAGCTGATTCCCACTTCCAACACGGACATACCTGCAGGTGGGAGGTTTACATTATGTCTATTCACATCCATTCAACTGACTCCTTATTGATTATTTGCCAAAGAAGAAGAGTGAGAAACAGAGAACTTGATTGCACAAGGTGGCCAGCAAAGAACAATAGTAGGAATCCTTGAAAACCTGCCATCCTCCCAATCATAAGCATCAAAGAAAAACCTGAAGGACACATGAGCCAGTGCGCAGAGAGAAAATACTTACACAGCTCCTCCAATTTGGGACCTTTTTGGTGTTAAAAGTGCAGATGTATCAAGTCCACCAGGCAAAGCAGAGGTGCCACCATTTCCAGCAGGCCCTTGAAGATCTGAAAAAGAGTTGTAAGGACTGGTCAGACATAGACTACCATCTCCATTATTAATAGAGAGTAACTGCAATATGGCTGCCTACTGAAGGTGACTATTGTTCAAAAAGCACTGAGAAGTTGGTGCAATGGGTGAGAGGAAGCAACACCACATCAATCATGCAGTCCCATACATGTCTTTAACAAAGGTCAATCAACATTCAAGAAAGAGCAATATGTATTTCTATACCAGGAAGACGTTGCAATGTGTGCCGTGAAGAATCCATTTTGTATGCAACCAAACCAACCCACACAATCCGTTCTCCTGGTAAATCACAACGAGGAAGAAATAAGACATCCCTTGCAGCAGACACAGCCAATTTACATTGCACTGAGGAAACTGCATCCATGTAAGGAGAGAACAAGTCTTTGCACTCTAGGTCCAATGTTAGCACAATGAATTAAGTACATAACAAACAAGCGTGGAGGAAATAGAGAAAAACAATATCAGCACTGGAAACACTTGTAGTAAGTAAGAAATTCCAGCACGATCCTAAATAAATTAGGAGTCCACCCCAATGCCCCAACATACGTGGAAGTAACTTTGCAGCTTGTACACCCTTTCGAGCAGCTCTTTTGTCAGCCTTAGCTTTTACAGCAGCAGTGGTTGCAACAACCACTGCCTCCTTCCTCTGTCTCTTTTTCTTCTCTGCTTCAGCGACTGCCTTTGTTGCAGCCTATTGTACACAGCAGTTACAGACAAACACAAATCTCTCTTCAATGCATATCATGATTGCTGCACATCTGATATTTCACATCACCTCCCTCCATATACAGACTTCAATTACCAGGTTTAGGGCAGAGGGCAACCATATAGTAACTAAGAAGCAGAAAGGGAAAAATGAAGCAGGCTGACCTCACTGGCTAGCTTGGATCGATTCTCAAGGGATTTTGTCCACTTAAGGTTTGCACCATGCTGACTTACAACACCTGAGCGGCGTAGGGAGAAACCATCAGCTGAACGAGTATATACAGGCTGTGCAGATCGGAATCCCTGCAGTTTTTTGCTGCAAGCAAGCACAAGTAATGATCAGCACTCTTGTTGTTCTTCCCAGACTATTTCTACCCACTCATGCACAAATTGAATACTACTTAAGACAGTATTTGACAGATTGCACGAACCAGCACAGGGAGAAGACAACACTGTGCCTGGTTGAGGTTTAGATGAGCTGGCATCCTCCCAAGACCAGTCACTTCAAATCTAATCCTTCAGAAGGAGATGAAAAGTGCACTGGAATGGGCAAGACAGATTGCTATCCCATGAGCAAAAGCCTAACAAACCTAAACCCATTCAGGTGCCTACAAGGGACCAGTTCCAGGATGACACTCAGAAAAATGCTGTGATGTGCAGTTAGATCACAAGTGAACAAGAGACTAATAAGATGACCTGCAGACTTCTTCTCAGTCAACTGCAATCAATTGGTTTCAATGAAAAGACCTACTTATGTGTAGGACCAAGGGGCATCAAGTTGTGAGGTTTCTTCATTGATGCAACCGCAAACCACAACAGAAAAAAACAAAAGTTGCATAGCTAGATGATGTCATCAGAGCAAACACTCGTACCCAAGGTGAAAAAGGAGTGATCCTTTTTTGGCTTCAGGTAAAGACCTTCGCCTCCGTAGACGAGGCGTCAATGTACCACTCCTCTTCCAAGGGAACAAAGCAGGAGAAATGCTGCTACCTCGGGCACTCATCATAGCAGCAGGCACCTTGCTTTCACCACCCAAGGTCCATACCCAGGAAGAGCCACGAGCTGGACGCTTCTTCTGGCTCAAAACTGCGGAAGTGCAAAGATGGTAAATTTCCCAAATACACCCCCATATACAAGTCGCCACTCTTCATTCCAAGGACTTGAACAAATAGGTTTATGAGGGTCAAATCAGTGAAGTGATTTTTTGTCAAAGAGAGGATGTACTTCCAGTGACTTGGGGAGGAAAACATTTGGAAATACTTTGTGGCGAGGAAGCTGTCACAGATACATGCCTGCTGTCATGGTAGTTCACAGCTTGAGTCAGTAAGAAAACAACTACAACTAGCAAAAAGAGTAGGGTGTATAGGAATGCCACCTCTGCCAAGTTTTGTCTTCTGAATTTGGAATTGCCATCTCCTCTGGCGGCTCCCCTCTGCCAGTCCATCAGCAAACCTCCCCACAGATCCATCCTGCAAACCAGTTTTGTCGCTAATTTCCTTGCCAATATTGTTACGCACTAGTTGGTTGGTCTTTCTTTTGACATACACATCCACTGGTGGCCACCCTAGTGTAAAATCACTGCTGTGTGGCACAGGAGGTGTCACAACTACAGACGACTGAACCAATGGAGCAGCAACAAGCTGATTTGCCTTTCTTCGCATATATAACCTAGATCCAGATGGCACATTACCAGCAGCACTGCTACTTGGTCTGATTGTTGAGGTATCCAATAGGTTGGAAGCAACAGTAGCAGTGTCTTTTGTTGTGTGCGTGTGGCGGGCAATGTCTTGTAATATCTCTGCAGCAAGATGCTCAGAACCAGACACCGCTGTTTGAGAGATTGGTGGCAGGGATCTACTTTGGTCTACCAAAGCTGGCCACACTTGTGTATTCTGAGAGGAAGAGGAAACAGGATGCGTCGACCGTGCTATATCATGCTCTCCTGTTCTGCTTGTGTCATGAAATGTCATCATCTTACCAGTAGAGTTAGTGACAGTTGAATCTGACAATTGGCTTGACCGGGATACATGATTCCTGCTTAAGGGATCAAATGCAGTAAAGGCAGAGTCCTTAATATCCATTGGAGTAGATCTAGATGGCCCTGATGGAACATTCACATGGACACTAGTGCTTGGCAAACCTGTAATTGGAGGTGCAGGGAACCTCACAAGAGTATTCTTCCTTTTCCGCACATATGCAGCAGACCCAGGAGCAACCACAGATCTAGGTGCAGTTGGCAAGCTTGATGACTTGATGACTGCTGTATTTGTGGACATGCTAATTGTAGGTGGTCGAGGTACATTTGCAGATTTTGGAGATTGTCGCTGACCAGACTGCTTGATGGTTGCTTGATGGTTCACTGTTGTCGTGCTGCCTACTGCCACTCTATGAACACTCACAGATCCTCGAGTACTTCTCTGGGCAGCTTGGTTAGTGTTTGCCAAACTAGATGGGTTACTAGCTGCACCAGAATCTCTACGCCATATGTTACCTCCAGAAGGATGACTGGCTGAACTTCCACCTGTGCCCAATCGAGGCTGTGGCAATTGTGCTGCACCAACTGCTCTCTGCAAAGATTTCCCAGGAGGAGAATGTGCGTGTACTTCCTTGAAGCTTGGGGACAAGCCAGTTTGAAAGGTTCCTTCTATTCCATGGTCTGTCTGCACATGTACTTCTGTTTGCACAATTTCATGATGATCAGGTGCCCTGACAACATCCCCATCGGTCAGGCATCTTGCTGTGGCATCTGAGACCATGATCTCTTCTCTTGAGGAAATGAAGGTTTCTTTCTCAGAAGGTTTACAATCATTTATTTGCACTTGCTTGACGTCTTCTGCTTCACCTATAGCAACAAAATCCTGTACAAATTGTAGCATCGGTGATACCATCTCTTTAGACTGGACCATTATTGCTTCCTTTCTGTCATGCACATCAAAAGTTGGCACCACTTCTGTTGATCCTTGTGGAGAAGCATCAATGACTTCCTGGGCACCAATTGTCTCTTTGCCAGGTGAAGTGTTACTCTGATTCCCATCCACAACTGGAGGCAAAGCAAAATCTGGCAATTGAGCCTGCGTGGATGGTTCACAAACCTCAAGAGGCCTCTTTCTTTGTTGCTTCTCAACTTCAATTGCATCAGGAATTGCTGCAATTAGGTTGGTGCCAAAAAGTCGTACTTCCCGCATCATCGGACCTGCAGATGATACTACAGGCCTTCCAGCAGAAGGTGTGGCTCTTTCTGGCTTCTCATTGCTAAATTGTTGTTCCACAAGCTTCTCAGTGGGTGGTTGAGAAATTTCAATCTTGATGGGAGAGACAGGGTGATTCTCTTGCAAATGATCAGGCAACAGCAGATCCCCAACTTCTGAAGATGACTTTACAGTTCCTAACTTACTCAGTAGAGCTTCTCGAGACATGCTCATGTTACCTTCTTCAATGTTCAAATCTAGTATCTCTATGTTCACCTCACATTCCTCTGTTTGCAACCACTGAGACTTCTTTTTCTCCTTGTCCTGCAAAGAAGGCTCAGGAAACAAAAGCAAGGACCTCAAACCTGAAGAACTATCACACTTTCTATCCTTACCTGTGCACAGAGATCCCTGTTGATCACCATGATTTTCTGTTGTGGCTGCCACACATGAAGGTGACCAGCTCCTTCGCTTGGAGTTCAAACTTGAAGGAATCTGTTCTTGTACAACCAGTTTATCTGAAACCTCTACAGAGGTTGAACCTAATATTGTCTTCCCTGAGGTAAATTCCTTGACATTCTCAGCTTTATGGCCAGTGTAAATCACTTTCTGGGCAGGTCTTCCACAATTCAGATTTTCATTCATTGCTTGCTTCTCCCCCCATTCCTGTGACAATCTTTGCGACTCATGTGGCGTTTCCCCTCCAATTTTAATAGGCTGACCAGTGTCCATTTCCATAGACTCTGCTTTCTTAAGGCTGATCCCATCTTCTACTGAATGAGAAGGTCTTCTTGAAGGCGTTGAGCGTGATTTTTCTGGCTGTAATGACTTTGACCTTGGCATCTGTTCAGCACAATTCACCAGAACTACTTGTTGCTTTGGCACAATACTATGGCCAGGCATTAACTTTCCTGAAGATGCTTTTGTAGTTGCCAGGCCCTGCTCCCTTGCTGACAAGCTATCTTTCTCATCACTGTTGAAGGAGAGCTTGGCTACCATTGGAACAGGATAGGGAGAAGAATTATGCTGTGGTGTTGCAGATAATTCCTTGATTCCTTGTTTGATAGATTTTTCTTGCACACCCATATTTTTCAGGTCTGAGTTAGTATCATGCCAAAAATCTTGCTGTTGCTCACTTAAAATAGATGCTACTGGTACTCTGTCCTTCACTGCCTGATTCAGAGTCTCTTGCTTTTCAGCTTCACAGTTTTGGCTGGATGGTAAAACACTTGATATCTCTTGACAAACTTGAGGAGAAGTCATATGTGAGGACGACAACATCTTCCCATTCCCCAATCGTTTTGAATGCTCTGACCCAGAAGATATCTTTTGTCGTATTGGTGAAACACTTTTCCATGATGTATTCCCCTCTGCCTTGAGATCTGGAGAAGTTATAGATATCTTAGAAGAAAGAGAGCTCTTTCCTTCAGGTTTAAGTACCTTACTTTTCTCCTTGTGATTTCCTTCAAAGCTCCTTGTGTGTTGTTTACCATCCCTGTGGTTCTCTTCCTTCCTCAGATCAGTCCCACCTGATATGTCATCCGGGTGACCTTCATACTTCAGCCTGCCTTCAAGTAAAGACTTTCCAGAAGCAGAACCCTGTCTAATAGTACCCTGTCCGAGTCGGCTTTTCCTTGACAGTGGTGTATCCAAACTACTCTCCTTGAGCACACTTATGTCAGAACTCGATGACTGCTCCCTATTGGGGTGTACCCATTGCTGAATTCTTGTGGGAGTGTCAGAATCTTTGTGTCGTTGGGTGAACCTTGGAGGTGAATCTTCATTGTCCATGTCTTGAAGCTCTCTCCTGCCTTTGTGTGACTCATCTGTACTATTTCTTGTATCATTACCTCGAGGTGGAGGACTGTACGAAGCCTTTCGTTTTGGCAAGAAGTTATGTCTCTTCACAGGGTGGTCAGTATCATTTTCGTGACTTGAAGGCCTGGGTGGTGGTCCATTGAACTTGGGATGCAGTGACACATCTTGAGGCACATCTTCCGGGAATTTGAGACGATCCCTGAGCCTTGGGGATGCCACTCCTCTCTCAGGGCGAAGTGTCTCGGGTGACCGGAACCTATTCCTATCAAAGTGGGAGGAGGTATGCTTCACTCTTGACTCTTGCAAGAACACCATGTTTCCATCCAGCCTTCTCCGGGGTGGAGGAGACCAAGAAGGTGGTCTTCTCCGCGGTGGAGGAGACCAAGAAGGTGGTCGTCTCCGCTGGCCATCTTTGAACTCGTCATCCCCCCTCCTTGTTGTTCCCTTCCACGTCTCAGAAAGACCTCTGGGAGGAGGAGGAGCATCAGACTCCATACTACTACTTCCAGGTCCTTGGCCATCCCTTAACCTCTTCCGAAGAGGCGGTTGCATACTACTTGCAGAAAAACTATCTATGAATCTTTGATTCCTCTGGTATCTCTCCCTGTCAGCATCTGAATACTCCTCCCGACCCCTTTTGAAGAAAGTAGCCTCTGAACGATACAACAATCTGGGAGGCGATGGACTGCGAGCACCAGCAGCAAAACCACCACCAGGAGGTTCAACAACCCTGGTTTGCCTCCTGGAAAGCTCGATTGCTTCCTTCGTTTCAAAGCCCGGAGGAAGGAGATGATAAAGCATCTGAGCAGGAGGAGGAGGAGGAGGAGGAGGAGCCGCCACCTCTCTCGACAACGGGAGGCCTTTGTCTTCCAAACCGTTTCCAGGCCAACCATGAAAGCTCCGTCTCTTGGAGTCCTCATACAACGAGGAGTAGTCGCTGCTCCTTCCCACCACAACCTCGAGTTGCTCTCTCTCGTCTGTAAACGAAGAATTATGCCTGCTTCCTACCAGATCGACCCGAGGAAAACCCCCGACCGCCGCCGGTAACCGCTGCTGTTGCTGCTGCACAATCCCTCCCGCGTCGTCTACGAAACCCGGTGGAACTAACCCCATCATCGTACTTGCCTGGTGAGACGAAGCTATCTGCTGTTGCTGTCGTCCATGTATGGCGGCGGCTCCCCCTTCCCACACCCCTCCTTGCTGCTGCTGTCCTCCTCCCCAGGCTCTAGTTCTAAATCCCTCGCCTGTTTGCCGCCATTCCCAGGAAGACAAAGACTCCCCGCCTCCCCCACCACCAAAACCTGGAGGCAAGCCTGGCGACAAGGATGAAGACTGCGGAATTGCAGCACTCCCTCGCAACGCCATAGCTCCCCCCACCCTCCCAACCAAAAAACAAAAATCCGCCTAGTCGTCAAACCCTTAAAACCTTTAACCACTAAACCCAAAACAAGAAATCACAAAACCATTCACTACCGCGAACCAGCACTGTTAATAATCTAACTACCAAATAGCTTAAAGATCACAGAGACGGACAGACACACGCACACGGAGAGACACAGAGAGACACAGAGAGAAAGAGTGCATGTGTGTGTGTTTGTGCATTATCATCATCATCATAATACCAGAGCTCCATTCACAACTATCTTTCTTATTCCAACCTATTATCTATACGCACCACATTAGTGCAAAAACAACCATCCACACACAACTCCGCCATCAAAAACCATACTGCAAACGAACGACTGAAACATGATTATCAGCAACCTAAGGCGAGGCGGGGTGAAACAACAAAAACAAACCACTGAAATAATCACAAGAAACGATGACCTACAACCAACTCCTTCAAACTCCTCCTGCTTGCAGCAACTCCTTTGGTCCTTCTTTCAACTTCCGGTACCTACCTTACACTCGTTAATAATTGTGTGCACCAAACACCAGGAGCAGCTTCCGCGAGAAACACGGGACACAGAACCCACGAGGCAAAAGCGCACGCTGCCATGCGCACCAGTCCCCAAGGTGACGTCGTCTACCACTGCAAGCAAATACACCTACGGTACTGTACATGTACAAATACGTAAGGTGAGGGGAGGATGGTGCAGGTGGTGGGGGTTTGGGGGTGGGGGGAAGGAACTTTTAACCAACTGGTCAAAAGGTTAGCAGACCCATGGTTAGGTTTTTTTTTAAATTTTTAGGGCCATTAAAATTCTACCAGATCTTTTAGACCCACTTATGACCTTGGATGGGGCAGTTCTGAAAATTAAGGTCCTTTCCTGTTGTATGCCCTCATTCCTAGAACAGCCCCCATTCTCCATCCTGCCTTTCATTAAACCAGTGCCTACACTGGTACCATGGTAAAAGAAAATCCTGAAATTTTTTCAAAGTCGCTTCTAACCATGGTTAATGTCCCAATCTGAGATTAATTCAAGGTTGTCCAAGTTCAAATTTAAACATTTCCTGGGTTGAATATGGTCGCTATGAGGCCTTCCTAAAGAGGGTGAAAGGTACAAGTGTGGGTAGCTATGAAGCCCCAGCCCTTTGATCCTTGTTGATCCTTGTCCTACACTACACAATAGGTACCTAACTTTGCATTTTAAAATAACCCAAGAGAGAGGTTAAAATAACCTCAACTATGTACAATTATACATCACTAGGTATTTGACCTTTAACCTTTTAAGTTTCCAAAGGTTAGGCCTGCTTTTACACTAGGAGTTAAGGCCAATGTTCAACTCAAATCAAGCATTCCTATTGATGCAAGAGTTGAAATCAGCCCCAAGGGGCTTTACACTAGGAGTCAAGGCTGTAATAGAAAAGAACTTTTTCAATCTGCCCCAAGTTACTAATAAATGCTGAATTTTATGGCTACCTATTGGCCCCAAGGCTGAAAAAAACAATACCATCGAACTTGGTAAGCCAATTTGGCCTTTGCAACCCTTGAGGCCAATGTTCAAGCATTTATTAATACCTTGAAGTCAATGTTCTAGCATTTATTAATAACTTGGGGCCAAACAACAAGCCAAAAATGCTCAAAGTTGGCACTAAGTTTTTTTGGCCTTGACTCCAAATGTAAAGTGGGCCTAGGTTTCCGAAGGCTAGTCATGCCTTTCAAATGCATGTGCTGGTCATATTGAACAGTATATGAGGTCTACGTGCCAATTCCGAGTGCCAATTACATCAGATAATGGCCATTGGTCAGACCCGGATCCATCCAGCCGCCCACCAGCCCCTCCCTCAACTTGGGTCCTACCAGTGGACCCAACTTACTCAAATAACTTCAAGTTACAAGTGGCCGGTTAAAGAATATATTTGCAACTTCCAAGCGTCCATCCATCCACCAAAAAAGTTCAAAAGGACAGCCTTTTTCTCCTTTTGCGGAAAAGCATGTAAGTATGTAGCTTTAGAGTGGATTCTTCCACTTCGTTTGGATGAATGGAAAAATTATTAAAAATTTTGCCAAGTAAGTTTGGCTAGGCACTCAATCTTAGCAAATTCTTTTTTTTTTTCTGTAATCAGGTTATTTGAAGCATTATTTATTACAATCTGTTGAAATCTTTCCACGCTTTTTTCATAAGTCTTGTAAAGTTTTTATTAAAAAACACATCGTAGATTAGGGAAATTGACAAAGGAGTAAAATTAAAGAAAAGGGAAAAGTGACAAGACATCAAGTTGGCTCAAAGTAGTTGTGAAAATCTCTCCATGTCCATAATTGACTATTGGCTCAAAGTAGTTGTGAAAATCTCTCCATGTCCATAATTGACCATTGATTCAAAGTAGTTGTGGAAATCTTTCCATGTCCATAATTGACTATTGGTTCAAAATAGTTGTGAAAATCTCTCAATGTCCATAATTGACCGTTGGCTCAAAATAATTGTGAAAATCTCTTTGTGTCCATAATCGATCGCTTGTGATAGGTCAGCCATATTTATATGTCAAAAATTAACAACTCGTAATAGATCAGTCGCGGCGATGGGAGGTGTGTTTCGAAGGGGTGGGAGTCAAGAAGTGACTAAGCCTACAACTATCACCGGACTTAAGATGGAAGACACTTGCATCCTTCGTAATGTGATCAAAACTTTTTAACGAAGAAAGGTGACCAAGGTAACAAGATGAAGGCCCTTTGGCCCCTTCAAGCTCCAAATGGCATTGGCATAATCATGTAAAAACACATTGATATGTTTGTGTAAGCAACCAAATACCTTAATTGCTAAAGGGAGAAATTGATTAGTGGGGTGTTAGTTGTGATAACTCCTTTCCTTGGCTTGAGTTGTATCAAAGGTAACAAATCTTTGAGTTGCACAAGATCGGGGAAATAAATCCATTCGCATTGGGTCGATAATGACAACGTCAGCTAAGGTGCAAATGTTATTTTTGGTAAACAGAACGTTGACTCGTTGACAAAAGGAATTGAATATCGTCGAACGAAACACATGTAATTGTTCTCGTTCCATGTGGAAACTAGCATTTCGCGTAATGACAGCAAAGGTGTCATGAATTGCATCATGGGTCACAGTGCATTCGTTGCCATGAGCATAACATAAAAGATGGATACCCATTGGGTCGATGGGATGCCTGTAATTAAGGGATGGGGTAATACAAATCATGTATGAAATGATGTGGAAAAAACTATAGAAGATAATCAAAAGGTTGGGAAAACTGGTCAAACTATAAGCTAAGCGCCCACCCCTAGGCCAGAACATGATACAATTCAAGCACAATGGGTCTCAAATGTCCCATCAAAAAGCATGTTGGAAAGGGTATGATGGTGCAAACACTCCGAGATGGAATCTTGAAGTTGAATCATTTGTTATTTGATGAGTTGTTCAAATGAAAGGAGACACACATGGGCTGGGGGTGGTAAAAAATCACATGTCGCCTTAAGGTGTTGTTACAAAAAAAATGTGTTATTATCGACTCGTGTAACACTCCAAGATGGAATCTTAAAGTTGAACCATTTGTTATTTGATGAGTTGTTCAAATGGAAGGAAACACGCATGGTCTGAGGGTGGTAAAAGATCACATGTTGTCTTGAAGTGTTGCTGAAAAGAAATGTGTTGTTATTGACTTTTGTTAAGGTTTCAAGAAGGAAGGGATGTTGATCAACCATAAACCTAACAACTATGGCTGAAATGACAAAGACCTAACTCCCTAAATAGGTTATTGGGGTGATGGTGGATGTTGACATGAACCTAACACCACCAAAAGTTATTAGGAAGGAGGCTTATTTATGAGCTAAAAATTCTTTTGGGCTATCAAACGATCCTAGATCCAAAAGGCGTCCAAACATTTAAAAGAAAAAGGAATCAAAGGGAATAAAGGATTCTATGAAGGTGGGAGATGGAGGTGCGCATCATAAAAGATACGATGGGCATTGCACAAAAGAACGAATTCGAATTATAAAGGCCTCCTGAATATCACCCATTTGGAGGAGAAGGTCCACATGTTGAGCATCCTCTAATAAGGCATATTTGATGAAGGATGATGTGAAAGTTAAAATGCCCAATGGAATCCCCAAGACTTTAATTCCTTCGGATGGGGTGGTAAACTAGGATGGGGTGTCGAAGTCTGGTGGTAGGCTAAAAGGTGACTATGCAATGTATTTTTGAAATTGGATAAAAAGACCTATCACATAGAGTGCAGTTTAGAAATGTTGATATGTAGATGATAAAATTGAAAGGGGATTTATGATGTGAATGTCATCTATAATGGATGGAAATAGACAAGAGGGGAAATGACTAACTATAAAATGTAAAGCCCTAAAATGGGCTAAAGCAAATAATGCCTCCCTTAAAATATCACTTTGACAAATCCCCATGGAAAATGGGATGATTATGACATCACCTTCACAACTATGATGATCCTAAAATAGAAAAGGACTCAAATGCATAAAATGCACAAACAAAAGGATGAGTTATATGATGTCCCCACCTGTTGCACAAAGTTCTTGAAATATGACCCCTCTTAACATTGAATTAAAAGCGTTTGCCATGTCCAACTTAAGAACAACCCAGTTGGGGTGAAGGTACAAGGTGCATTTAATGCCATGGATTACTGTTTCACAACCACCCTTAATTGCAATTCCAAATTGGTGTGGGGAAAAATGTGTTACAAAAGCTTCGCTGAATTGAAGGCAACTTGTGAGTTGATACAATGATTTCCCCATTACATTGGGACAAACTCCACCTAAAAGCTTAGTCATGGCTAAAAAATGAACCCCTCTAAAGACATGTGCAATTTGGGGTGGAATGTCACCTTGTGCAATATGAGAACAAAGTTGGAACAACTAAAGGAATCCATTTGCTAAATCTTTAGGGTGAAAATAGTTCCGAAGGTGTTCAAAAACCATCTTAAAAGGACCATTTGTCGATAAATGTGGCATGCATTAGAACATTTATTTGAAGAATCGGAAGAAAGCTTAATGTTCTGGTTTGGTTCATAGTCTTTAAGGAAAAGTGAGAAGTAACCATTTCGATTCAAGTTGTAATTCGGTGAAAGTTGAAGTGGTGTTGAAGGATGTGGGTGTGAAAGAAAATGGTGCTAAAGCACGAGCTACCTGAAAATATTCCCCTGCACACCCAAGGGCTAAACTGTGGAATGTGCATTTATGAATTAAAAGATCATGTTGGGGAAATGGGATTGAGTTCAAACTAGCCAACAAAGCTTGGGCCCACCAAAAAAACTCCTCCTATAGGTTTTCCCAGTTGCCTGCTAGAAAATGTTTGAATCGAAGCCACGTTTCCCTATGCCATATCACCCCACCACAAGGGGGCAAAGTGAAACATCATTGGGGTAGCAGGAGGAATAAGTTCCAAGCTGCCACATTATATGGGTATTGCATTAACTTATCCAATGGAAAACGAAATGCCACTTGTACATCACATAGTAGAGCAATGGGGATGTGATTATTCAAACAAGGATGGCAAAGGCCTAAATGAAAGGACTCAAAAACATCCAATGTTGAAACCCAAGTCCAAACTAATGCAAGCGGAATGAAAGTAAGGGGAGGTATTGGGGCCAAGATGATCACAAAGGTTTGGATTGGATGAACTAGATGTCTAACATGAATGTTGATGATGAGCTAACCCTTGACTAGTAAATTAGCGTCCACAAATGGGGCACAAGATTTTAGGTGGAAGTTAAGGGCGTGTTGAAAAAATTGGGGTAGGTTGGAAGGTATGATCATGGCCAATTATAAGGACCAATAAAGTGGGAAGGGGAAAATGTCTTAGTTGTGCATGATTGAAAGAGTTTGGGAAAGTGTAAAGTTAGGACCCCATATTCACATGAAAGGTTGGGGGTTGGTAAAGGGAACTAATAGGTGATGTATGATTTATTAAAATCGAAAGGGTATGTCATGAACACAAAAAACTATAAGAACAATAACTAAACCAAGGATATAACAAGGAAAACAAATCACAAGAAATGCAAGCCTAAATATAATCCAAGACTAAATACATTGAGACATAAGGTAAGAACACAATATATGCTAAAAGATTATTCAAACATCATTTTATTTTGATATCGTATGAAAACAAAGGTTATGACAAGAAAATGTACCCAAAACTAATGTTGAATAGACTAAAAGTAATGGAAGGTCAAACCTTTATTTATACCCCATTGAGGACCTAGTTCCAACAAGCTTCCATAAAAGCTTCCATGTGAGCACTGACCAAAAAACTTTTCAAGAAGCTTATTAATTCAAAGAAGCTTTCATAGAAGTTTTGATGTGTGCACCGACTAAGGAAATTTCTCAAGAAGCTTCTTAATTAATAGTGAATTAGAAGTTAATTAAGAGTTAACAATGATGTAAGCGATGATGTAAATGATTATGTTGGTGTAAACGATGATGCAAATGACTATGTTGGTGCAAACAATTATGCAAATGCTGATGCAAACGACTATGTTGGTGCAAACAATTATGCAAATGCTGATGCAAACGACTATGTTGGTGCAAACAATTATGCAAATGCTGATGCAAATGACTATATTGGTGCAAACAATGATGCAAATGACTATGTTGGTGTAAGCAATGATGCAAACAATGATGCAAGTGATAGGTGATGGTGGTGTCCGTGATAGGTAACTAATGGGTGGTTTGTGGTTTGCATGAGGGATGACGTGGAAAATACGTTAATGCTGGCACATGATAAGGCAAATGGGTGATGGGAATTACGAAGCTCGATGAAAAATGATGAATCGAAGGACATGGGACATTTGGTGCCCATGAAGTAGGAGGTTTATTATGAACACAAGCCCCATTTTTTAGAGATTGCCTACCACAATAAGGTAATCTTAATTCTACAAAATTAATCACACAATATTAAACAAAACAAAAGGGAAAATGTAAGAAACTTTTGAAAGAGTCATTTGCTAGAACATTATGCCAAGGCTAAACCCTAACTTTGTTATAAGCCTAGGTGTCACAATCACTGGACTCAATGAAACCTAAACATTGTAATACCAAAATATTAGACTAGGACCTATTTGCACAATTGTAAATAGGTCCCACGTTTTAAAAATTACCTATTTCAACGTGGTAATTTTAAACCTATAAAGCTAACCACATAAGACTAGATATATCAAATTGAAAAAAATAATGAACTATCACAAACAAGTAAGTATTATTTCAAAAGATTATTGAACTTTAATTTTGCCATAACTTTCATCATCCTTACTCTATTGGGTTTGACACAACCTATAAATATTTTTAAAAATTATTGTGCAAGAATTAAGGGCCCAAAAACTTATAATCTTTTATTCTTTGGACTACGTGACTAATGTAACACCTAACTTCAATAATATAAAAACACCTTAGACTTAATGTTTTGTTTTTTAAAAAAAACATTTTAGAAAACATATTATTGGTGAATGACTAGCCATTAAGCATTGACAAATTCACACTTACAACATTTTATATATATATATATATATATATTTCTTCTTCCTTTGCTATTTATCTAGCATTGTGACAAAAACCAAGAAAAACCAAAATTGTGACAAAATCTCTCTCTTTGTAATAAAAATTCTCTATTGTGTTTAATTTGTATATAATGACTAAATTCTTGGTGATAAATTTTTTTAAAAACTTGATGAAAGTGTTTTAAAAAAATTTAGGGGAAAAAAAAGGCCTGCCATAAAACCCAAGTAATAGAAAATCAACAAACACAAAACCCATCTTCCTTTAACCTTTTTACCTTTGTTGTCTTATTGTTTGATGATGCTGGTGATGTTGTCGTCACTATCCTCCTCCTTTGCTCCAAAAAATGGTTGCTCTCATATGTCCCACTGTGCTAAGAAAATCTAAAAAATAGATTTACAATTAATCCCCCTAATGGAACTAGAACTAGACTACCAACAAGGTATTAAAATGGAATGAAAACTCATTTTTGTTGTTTCCTAAAAGCCCCCAACTGTATTTTTCTTGTTTTTGGTCATTGTTTATCCCTCTTTGTTTGTCATTCTCTTTCTCCTCTTTTTGCGTGGCACTAACTAGTGAGCGCAAGTAAACAATAGCAAGGATATTGTGTTTAGATTCATTATAGTGTTTATAATAACTTTAAAGGATTTTGGCCCCTGGGTAATAATAGGTTTATTTTTCTATGAGGATTTTCTAAAGATAATATTTTGGCTTGTGTTGAAACTTGAAATTAATAATAGAGTTATGATATCTTGAAGGATTTTGGTTTCTTTCAAAGGATTTTTTTGAAGATTATATTTTTCACATGGTGAAATATCTGAATTTCCATAATTATTCTTTTGCCATAAGATACTTTCTGATGTAAATGGCAAGGCCACAATGTGACACACCCTTGTTTAACATCCTTAAATGGATTCAACCTTATTCTCATCATTCACACTAAACACAATTGCCTCCCCCTCCCCACCCCCAAACTGTTAATGTTCTGTGACACCATACATAGCCTAATGAACATGGTTTCACCCATTGTAACGTCCACTTCCAACCACCTCTAAGCAAATAATGGAAGGCACTGTTAAATGGAGTGGCATTTACTACTTACAATAAGCATGTTCATTGCAAATTGGTTCAACCCTGGAAGATAGACAAATTTCAAATAAAATCACAAGCAAGGGTTTTTTTCCCCATGAGGTTGGTGGATCATCCACAATAGATTATAGGACTTAGCCCAAAAGTTAGTTACATGTCAAAGAGAAAAAGAGAATTAAAAAAAAATCTTTTATATATTGACAACATGCAAAAATTTATGGTTTAAAATAGTGTTGTTCTAGTATGAGGAAAATGCCAGGTATAAACCTTGGTGTGCATTATGATAAAAAGGATCTTACTCATAGATTATCGAAATTACAAAAAATAAGTTGAGAATTTTGTTTTTGATTCTAGGTGAAAGCAATGTGTTACTTTGTAAAATTTAAAGTTTTGTAAAACCTAGGTGATACCAGAGCCCAATTGTTGTGTCAAGCTCTAGTATGAGGAGATTGTTATCAATTAGGTTAATGTTATACGTTTATGGTTTATGAGCGTTTCCTTTAAAGATTGTGGCATGAATTTGACAGGATCCTTTTTGCATTTAGGAGCCATTATTGAATTTTCATTCGTCATTACAAATAAGAGTTATACATTAAAAGTGAGATTTCTTGATTGCTTTATGCATTCCCTTTGTGTCAATTTTTTTCATGTTTGTAATGTCTTATGTGTTCTTCATGTTTGTGGATTGTTGAATGTTGAATCAATTCAAAATATGGATGCATTCAAGTTATTGAACTAATATGCAAATGCATTTCACATTATAAGGTCTAATAATCTAGTTGTCAATGAACTTTAAAGTTTTACAATGTCAAATGAGGTGTTGCAAGTTGAAGGTGTAGTTGATGAAAAGTAACAAGCTAAAAAAGAAACATTATAGAAATAATGATTGACATAATCATCACAAATCAAAGTTTTTGGGTTCCCAAGTTCATAGTATAACAATATCATGGGTTTTTTTTTGTGTCAAATGACAATAATGTTCAAATCAAAATGCAAGTAGTGCAACTCATGAAATGTATGATATGTTATTCTTTTGAAAATTTTGCAAGTTTTTATAGTTCAACCAAGTCTTTAAAAGGTTTTATAACTTACAACTTTGAGCATGGCATCATGGCTATGAACAAGCATGCCACAAATGAACATGGCTTGGATTTGGTGAAATACATGGCACACAAAAATGATCTAGAAGGAAAAGATGGTGGTAAGCAACAAAAATGTAAACATAAAGCATCTATCACATACAACCGCACCAATTTTTTGGAAAATGTGAGGCCTTACATAAATGCAACCCGATTCAAATGGGGTTTGTTGGGAATCTTGTTTTGATTATTGTTAAGTTATATGCCACTATACGTTGTGGAGAGCCCTTAATGGCGTGAATGGTGTTACATATTTGTGGTCAAGTTCAATTTCCTTTCACAAACAACTTGTTTATGAACACCTTCTTGTTATGTTATAATAAACCATCAAAATTTATGTTATTCTTACCATTGGTTAATGTGCAATACGACAACAAAATTTGACTTCTGAATGTCAAAAACAAGCTATGACATGTTTGTTTTGGTCATCAATTTCATTGACTAAAGTTGATTTCCTTATCACATAATTTTTGAACCATTTGAAGCACCCAATACTTCTAGTATAACTTTTTTTAAACAAGTAAAGTTCTAATAGTTAAATTCAACTTGACAAATAATGTCATCACATATGTCAAGGATAAGGAACCAATTTGAATTTTCTCACAATCACTTTCACTTCTATTGTGTCGTGTGAAATTTTACAATACATCAACCCTTTGTTTTGGTCATGTTATGTCAAAAGCATGTCAATATGTCACAAATGAAATTATGGTGGGTGTGGCCATGAAAGAAGTTAATTTGAAAGATGCAAAAGTTGTTCTCTAAAAAATAGTTACCTAGATCAAAAAATTTAGAAAGGGTAAACATGAATGGGAAAACACTTACCATGAGGTTAACATGTAACACAAAAAATTCAAAACCCTTTTGAAAACATGTTTTGTTTCCAATGTAATTTTATTCCAAGAAACTTATCACAAACACCACTTCCACATGATGAGTGGAGTTCATTATATGGATGTTCATCCATGATTCATAGTTAACTTTTATTTATTTATAATTAATTTGTAGTCCATTTGTAATTAGGAAGTCTCTTAAGAATGTTTTTTTATAAATGAACATATGAAAATTTTCATTGGAGCTTCTTTAAATTAGGTCCCAAAAGGATATAAATAGAAATAAAACCCATCATTACTTTTAGTTTGTTCAACATTAATCCAAAGTACAATCTTGTTCCATAGCCTTATTTTGCTCCTTTTGTGTTTATGTTTTCATATTTTATTACAATATAAAGATTTGTTTGCATGTTTGTTTTACACACTTCATGTTCTTGTGTTTAACCTTTTGTGGTTTTGGTTTGATTTCTATGTTTTGTGTTTAAATTCAAATTCAAGTATGTTTCTCATTGCCATTTTCATAGTTTTTGTGCCCATAACAAAACATTAAAATATGTGAATCAAGGTATTGGTCATTATTTGATGCGGTGTTTGTTGTTTTGGTGAAAATGGGGACAATGGGGAAGGAGTATGTGTTTTGAATTATTGTTGTTCCTCCACTTCAATGCAGTGAATTTAATCAAGAGATAAAAAATTTGTATGGTAGAATGGTTATTAAAGTCATTAACATGTCACATTTTTTAAAAGGTTTTGTATAAACTTTTTCTCAAAAACAAATTCATAACATGGTCGTTTTGATGTTGGATTGGCATTTCAAAAACATGGATTTGCATCATGGATCACATTGGTAGGCATCAAGCTACCACATTAATGTAATAATATGATGATTTGGTTATGATACCATTATTAAAAGTTGTTGTGGGATTTTTGAATCTAGGTCAACCTACAATCCTAATTCCTCCAAAAACCTAAATTAATTTCAACTTTAATTAGGTTATTCAAATTAATAGTTAAAACACAAGAATATATTTAAGGTTGTTTTCAAAATTGAACTATTTTTGTTTTGTAGGTTCCATGTGGAGAATGCAAATGGTTTCAATTCATTGATGTGGTGGTCTTCCTATAAGTCCATGTTCCCACATGTGAGTTTTGTGGGCACAATAAATTTTTGGCATCCTGAGTTCACAAATCAATATTGATGAATGAAGACTTGATTGAAAAGGTGGGCTATTTTCATGGATACAAAATCCTATGTTTGAGGATGTTAGATGGGTTGCACATATATGATTTTGCCGTCAATTGCACATATACATGGTTAATTGCAAAATTTCACATTATTACACTATTTTAACATACTTACAATGCAATACAATCTTTGAATGGTTGTTTGAATGTTGAATGCTTGTTTGTTTTCTTGTTGGTGATTTTGCCCACCTAACATTCTATTTTCTTATTTGGAAACATACACATAACACAAAAAAACTTAAATCTAATATCAAAATATAAGTTGTTATTTTGCCATGTTCAACACTAACATACCCATGTTGATACTAATGCTACAAATTTTCAACATTAAATTATTATACCATATTCATACCAAAAAGCTAAAGGATGAAAACATGGTCAAAACAGTGAGGGGCACCAAGGTAAAAGTTTTTTTCCAAGGATTACAAATGACACATGTTTTTGTGTTGATTTGTAATTTTGAAATTTGTATTTTGGGCACCCCTTTAACATTGCATTTTAGATAATGCATTGTGACTACAAATTGATTCTATATAATGTATATTATGCATTCATGCCCTTTATCACATAAACATGAACAACTTTTGTTAAAGACACATTTTCAAAATCCATAATTTTTAAGGTCAATAACACTTTTGAGCCAAATGTGATCAAATTGGTTAAAAAAACAATTTTCATCATTTCAGGTCTTTTTGCTTTTCTAATCATCAATGTTGAATCCTCTTCAATTTTTAGAAGGAATGGTGCACATTAGGGAGAAAAATCGACATTTGAAAAAAACAAGGATTGTCCATTATTGAGGTTTAATTGTTTTGACCATGCAAAAACATTTTTTATTTATGTCAAGATTTGAACATGTAAACTATCATGTTTCACTTGTGATCTTTCAAACATACAAAATGAAATTTTAAAGAGTGTTCATTCACTTGGATGGCTCCTTTGACTATGATTTTACCCTATATTTTAAAAATTATTTAAAGTGAAAATTCTAAAAAATAAATACCAAGAACCTTTGGTATCTCCAAAACATAATACCAAAACAACATTGGTTAAACATGGCAATTTCAACATTAAAAAAAAAAAAAAAACCAATTTGGGCCATTCTTTCCCAAAAAAATAAAGGTTATAGGCCATTATTATTATTATTATTAAGTAGCAATATTTTTGCCAATAAAAAGAGGTTGATATCTAGTGGGTTCTAGGTTTATTTGTGTGGCCAAAAAACACAATAGAACTCATAAGAAATCAACCTTTTATTTATTGGCAAAATTTTATGAAAAGAAAAATTCTAATTTTAAAATTTGAAATTGAAGTGATTTTGAATGCCTTCAATTATCAAAAAGTAAGAAAAAAATATTAATAATTTTCAAAATTTTATATAACCAAAAATATAAAAGGTTAATTAAATCATCATTCTTCATATTCATTTATAACCAATTTTCGTTAAATATTCCTAAGGATAATCACCATATTATCTAGATTTTCTTATGGATGATTCCCAATTTGGTCACAAACAAAAAAATTATAATAAAATTGTTACAAGAGATGATGAACCATCACCCTTGTAACATTAATGTGGCACATGTCATTGGTTAAGTGTGAAAAAGACCTTAATGATAAAATTCAATTTTGAGAATTTTTTTTTTCAATTTGAAACTAATTTTCAATAACAAAAATTACTGAAAATTCAATGTATTCCCCACTTTAGGTTTTAAAATTATGAAATCACGTCCAAAAAATCTCACACATCAAAAGCTTTTCAATACTAATTAGAGCTCACCCCAAATTCCCTAAAATATTTAGTTTTGATTTTGTTGAAGTTTCTTCAACAAAATTGCTCCATATTCAATAACTCTTGCACCATCAATCCAAACACTACCAAATTCAACACCTCCATGCACTCATCAAGTGCTTGCCAACAATACCAAGAGCATCATGGCAAGGGACACTATAGATTTCAATGTGACAAACAAAAGAAACAATTTTACCTACATTAATGGATAGATAGTTGGGTGATAATTTGGGTAGATGATGATTTTGTTATGCTTAAAATGAGTACGGTTAGGTCTCCAATTTTCACTCACAAAATGGTTCCAAATTAAAGCCAATTTGTGTCCCAAATTTTTAACAATGGGAAGCTTTTATAATTCTAGGTAGAACATTGTTCTTTGGACCCTCATCTAAACTTGGCCATGGGTCCAATTTATGGCTCTTAGCCAATAAGGTTGGTCTATTTCATTGGAGCTTTGACCTTCATCCAAAGGTTGTGGGTCCAATTTATGGCTTTTGGCCAATAGGATTGTTTTATTTCATTGGACCTTGGACCTTCATCTAAAGTGGCCTTTAGGCTCCCCTTTACATTATGGTGAGAGATATCATGACCATGGAAACAACAAACATCCAACCCACTTTTTAAAAACTTTATAAATTATTTTTGAGATTGGACAATAAAAATTCGATCAATCATGGTTTTTTGAGCTCATAATTTAATGGGCTTGCCACTAAGAGGTGCAAAGGTATTATTTACTTGGCAACAAGTCCATTGGATCACTAAACATTATCCATAGTGCATTTGATGATATTTTTTCATCCATTCAGATTTGTCTAGTCACTTGGTCCTTCGATCTTGTGTAAAACAAACTTAAACCCTAAAATGGCTTTTCTTTCAATCCAGAATTCTCTATTTTGGATGGTCATGGCTTTGAGGCTCTAGTGTAAAAGGGGGCATTAGTGATGATATGTAACCTAAAGAAATGCTAAATTTGAACGAACCAAGAGACCTTGATTTAGGCAACAAAGGACATGCATGATATCGAAAAATGTTTAGAACCAACCAAAAGGAATTTGGAATTTTGGTCACACTAGCTTAGCCTTGTGGGCCCAAGGGCACTAGCTTAGCCCGTGGGCCAAGGGACACTTTCAGGTCAATAGTTTTGAGTGTGGGGTGCTTGTTCACCCAAGGAGATTTTCTTTGGGGATTGTGATGATAAAAGTGCATTGGGAACAACTTTGTTGTTGTTGTTGTTGACCTTGTATTTGGGGTGTTTTTGTTTTCACCTTTGGGTTTGTGGTTCATAGAATGTGCTTAGTCAATCTTCGGCAAAGAGGAAAGTTGTAGGTTATGTTACATATTATGTTGTAGCACCGGAGGTTCTTGGTTGAGTGCCTTCCCCTAAACTTGAGCGAATGAGCCCAAGGGTGTTCCCAAACCTCAAGAGAACACACAAGTACAAGAACCTCCCCTTGCGTAAACAACTCTCTTTTTACTCTTTTGTTAATTTCCTCGCTTCTTTCCCATTTTGTAGAAAAAAAACATATTTCCATGGGAACATATAAAATTGGGGGAGATCCCCCAAAATACACATTGAAATAACAAAGGGAGTTCGGATTTTTTGGGAACTTCCTTGAACATTTCCTGGTTTGAACTTGTCATAAGGAGCAAGAGTCATTATTTGCTCATTTGTTAAATTATGTGCAAAAGAGAAAAGCGTATGCTACCAACGTATTTTGGATTTTAATATGACTCTTTGGATGACAATTCATTTTCTCAATTATTCTCATGTTCTTCATTTTCATTCTTTGCCTCTCTTCCTCGCACTTTCCATCCCTTAGTTCCCCTCCTTTCCTTGCAAATCTTATCTTCCTTTTCCTGTGCAGTAATTTGTATCCAGTCTGAATGACCCTCCACTTGTGGGGCTGCATCCAGATAGTGGCTGGATACGTATACATACATACTAGCATCCGAAGAAGCATTTAGCATTAAATGGTGACAAAATTTTCAAACCTATCTAATATGTACATAGTAAAAAAAAAAGTTAAAAATGAAAAAAAAAAATCAGGTTTCAAATGTGGTGAATATTTTTCCATTTTTTCTTTGAAATTTGACGATTTTTTTCAGAAAAAATATGCATATTGTTACAGAATATTCTCTTTAATTATCATTATTTTTTCACATTTTGGCAAAATTTCGCATCACAAAAAACTCTGATGAAATGTAGAAGAAAGTGGGGTTTTTTTTTGTTTTGGGGAAGGGGGGGGGTTCTTTTGGCTGCTTGGATTGCAACATAGGGTATTAGCCTTTCTAATATCAACCCTCTAATTTGAAAATGAGAGAATGTTGTAAGTTATTCCTTAGGCAGTGTGCTTATTATTATTATCAATGCATCTCTGGGCAAAGCCCAAAACCCTAAACACTACCTCCAACTTCTGTTTCTTCTTGTTTGCTTTCCCAAACCCTAACCCTAAATTCATCGCCTACCACATACGTACATACTCACTTGCTGACTCCAAAATATATCCATTTTCAGACATTGGTTAACCCTGTCTTTTGTTGGGCCCTGCCCCCATAGGGACATTGGATCCCTATTGCATTGGATCCAACTTATGGAAGCTTTACCTTATTAGAGCCGGTTTCACATTAAGCGAACCGGTTTCGTTGATGAAAGCGTCTGTACTCCACTCTTTCTCTGCCGCGTTGGAGTAAACAGACCTTGACGAGATGGATGGATGACCGAATGGATGAACAAATGGATGGTGAAACAGATGGATGAAATGATGCTTCAGGATGTCCTTTACTATATGTAATCTGGATTTTTAGTTCAGTTTGATATTCGGCCTTATACATAATCGACGAATATCTGACATTATAGTTTCATTATGCATAACCTTATTTAGACTGGCACATTCGGATAGAATAGATATCTTTGAAGTTCACATTTTTGACAATCCGGATATGCATTAGGTTTAGGGAATATGTCATTTAAGGTTTAGGTGTTAAGAATTAGGGTTTGCAAAAGTGAGAACACAATCAAGTGTTTTGCACTTTGTGGCACATCACTGCTTTTTTTTGAGTGCACAGCACAAGCACATAACCCACATATCGATTCTAAGTTTTTTTAACATAATCAAATCATAAAATTGATATACATAAATTTTTGTGCATATTTAATTGAAAATTGACATATTCATAATCGAATTTTTTTTTCAAAAGGTAAAATAATATGTATCTGGATGGTGTAATAGATTTCAGATTTTTTTGAAATACAGATCCTTCTTCTAAAAAAAAAAAAGAATATATTCTATTGGTATCCTCAGGATAGGCCTAAAATGTGATAACCGGACAACACTGGTTTTGACCCATCTTTCCTTTTTCCTGAGCGCCTCCATTGCTGCTACATATATTTTCACTGCTCCTACATGTAGGACTACTATAATTACGTTGAACCTTGTGCCTTAAATGCTGGGTTTCAGCATTTCATCCCCAGATTTAATAAAACTTCCTTACTTTGCGGTTGCCCAAAGAGGGGACGGGGTGAAAAGAGGCCCAAAGACAGGGTGAAGACAGGATGAATACATGACGACTTTAAAGAAAACTCTAGTTGTGTAGCACCCTTTGATAAGAGAAGGGGCAATCTTAGTGATAAATTGCATATCCAAAAGTTATGTACCAAGTGTGTTGAGTATCAATAAGGGTACCATACAATCACACACATGGGTACCAAAGCTATCATAAGAACATTATAGCAAGCTTTTTACCCATTTAGTTAGCTTTTAGATACTAGGGTTCTATTAGCATACCATCCGACTTTTCACTTTTCTTAGGCCATCCATTGCTTCCCCCCCATCCTTCCAAAAAAAAATTCAAATCAAGCTTTGGAAAAGGTAGTACGAGGTTGATCATCGAGGTCCACCACCTACTTACACACATTTCAAAAGGTTAAGGAGTATGTCAAGTATTGACGGTTATACTTTACAACCAACCAAAACAACAACCTAATTAACAAGTACAACCTTACCTACACCATAATTGAAAAAGTTGAATAAATATGTGTTAATATATATATATATATGCCTAAATAATCACAAAAACTAAGACCATAGCTACAACTAACAATCATCATGTCTTAGATTATTAATTTTCAACAACATTAGTTAACTACATTAAAATCTCCTATTTTTCAATATTTTATTTACTCAATGATTTGAAATATTATAGATATATTGGAAAGGTCTTGAGTTCATTTCCTTGAAACTTCATGAGTGTAAAGTTAAGATTTTGCTTTTCTTCCCACCTAGCCCTTTTGAGAATTAATTAATGTTGAACATGTCATAGGTACGATATGTGTTTATTTAGTGCAACCCAAACTTATATTAATTAACAAGATGTGAAACAAGCTTTCAAAAAGAGGTCGGTTAGGAGGTTTCATGCAAAGTATGATTTTGGCTCTAGTTTTAACATGAGGCTAGTTTTTGGTGCACTTCTAGTTTTGATTTGTCTATTGTGCAAAATTTGCATTCTCAATATTCACACACAAAATCAAACTTCAAACCAATGTTGAGAAGGTATTAGGGTAAAATCAATACCCACCCCGGGGTTTAAGCTGGTTATTAGGCATAAACCTCTATAGTTAGCATTTTAACCTTTGGAGAACCATAGGTTCATTTAGATGTGAGAATTGATCACCTTAAATCATTGAGGTTATAATGAATCTTAATCCTGATACCTTGGGGTGAAGGGGATATAATTGATTAATTAATTAATTAATTTTCATGAATTGGGATGGTTCTCTTAAGGTCTTGTAAGAATTCGCTTGGATGGCTCTTCTAAAATAGGTAAAAAAATTTCCAATGCTACTTAAAATGAACCCAAAATTCAAAATTGGCCAACATTGGTTCAAATTGATAGATTGCATGACAATTAAAATATATCAAAAAGCTGTATAATAGATATCATTTTCCACAAAAATAAAATAAAGATTGAAATGTTTAACTAGAACAAACTAAGTCTAGCCAAAAAGCTTCTCCCCTCTTGAACTAAAGGTATTTTCCCAAACTATTTTTGTTATGTTTCATCAACATTTCTCTTCACTTAATCTAGTTCCAATTTATAAAATTTTGACAATTTGATTTCAATTATTATTTCACTATCATTTACATATATACTTGCCCACAATCATGACTTTACCAAGTTTATATGTGTCTTATGTTGATGGCCCATGCATGCTTTGAGATTCAATGCATTTTTTAATGGGAAAACCCAAGGTTAATGAATGAAAATAATCAATGGTGCTCCATGTTAACACAAGCAACAAGTCCTATGTCAAGCCATGGACTTGAATTGTGCCAATTTGGGTTATTAACCTGAGATCATTAGTTTAACCATATCAATTGTTCACTTCCCACCAACCCAACTCATACACCTTACCTGAAGATGGCCTCCAGTATTTTTTCTCCTTAGAAACAAAAAATCATGGAAAGGGATGCCATGATCATGAAGTCACAAATGGTGATCCCACATGCATTGAATATCATTGGTAACAATGAACCATACATGAAGGAAATGGTTGATTTGGATGAATGAAGGTTGAATATTGTTTGATAAGGGGTTTTGTAAGTTAGATGCATGCTTAGCATCCAAGATTCTAAACTTTTTTAACAAGCTAAAATCATTATTAGTAGGAATTGAAATGCACCTAAAGTGGGGGCATCAAGCAAAAATTGCTCCCATATTATACTTTTATTAATTATAAATCACATTTTCAACATTGAGCATTAAGAATGAATCATCATCCAAGCCCAAGGTACCCATCATTAGAGATCATGGAGGAATTGAAAATTGGTTTAATAATTCCAAGATGGGAAGGAAACAAAGAATGATATTTTTTGTGAAATTTGCAAATTTGTTTTTGCATGGACAGTAATTTTCCTTTATAATCACACCCTTGGTGACCCTTGGTGACCACTTTTGTTTTTGTGACACTAATGAATTGTGATTTAAATGTGTATAGTCACATTCCATATAAACCTTTTATAAGATTGTGACTATAGAGAAAAAAAAAACCTAGAAAATAACCTTTTTATGCTAGAATAAAGGTGCCAATTGTTTAAATTTTTTACATGGGTTATTCAAAGCTTTATTATGCATTGTAAGATTTGAAAAAGGTTGTGATTTTTTCCTGTTTTAATGTGACAATTTTCATTGAGTTTGAGCCCTTTAACTATTAGCTTATGTATCATGTCAAGTAGATTTTTTTAATTAAGATTTTTTTTTTAAACAAAAAATCACACTTTTTTTGCTTGTTTGCATTAAAAATGTTTTTTTTCCCTCTTCAACTGGATTCATTGTTGGTAGTTTGCATAACTTGACAATGCAACATTAACATTGCCAAAGAGAACTACAATTTACAAAACCCTAATATTTGTTTTACATTTTTTTCATTATAGTCACATTTACAAAGAAGGTTTTCCAAATATTTTGTGCTACTAATGAGTGTGATAGTGATTCTAAAGAATGGTGTTTCTTACTAAAACAAATAATTACCAAAAATTGTGTGACACAAGCAAGAATGTGATTAAAATGGACATGATTATAAAGGAGGTTTATTGAAGGTGTTGGACAAATTTAAAGGGCAAAAGGTACACATCACCTCAAATGATGATACCTTCAAATTTTGAAGGCATTCAATAGATTAAATGACATTGAATGAGTTTGACTAAAGCTCAAATGAAAGAGCTTGTTCATGCAAGATAGGTGGAGCTTTTTAAAGGTTAACATGCATTAACCATTGTTTTGCATGACCCAAAAAAAAAACATCCTTAGCAATTGGACTACTCTTTGAAAATGTGGAGTTAACATGTGGTCAAGTTTTAACCAATATGCTTTACCATTGATAGACAAAAATGATAATGCTATTGGCCAAGCAAAGGTGTTTCACACTTTGAATTTATGATCTAATATCACTAGTTGCCATGTTGTGAAGGTGATGAAGTTCAAATTACATTTTGAGGTCTTGATAAGAATGCGAAGGATTACTTGTATTATTAGTGTGACTTCCTACATTTTGGGAGTCAATTTTTTTGTAGGTCCTTCCTCCAAGTTCACAAATTCATAATGGAGTTCCTCACATGTCTTCCTTGCAAGTCCACAACTTCATAATGATGGTTTTGAGCTTTCATGTCAAACAAATTTCTTTGCTGCCTCCCCACCCCCACCCCAAAGATGTTTTTTTTTCCCAAGAGCAAGTTTCTACCAAAAATTGTTTGAAGGAATGTAGTTTGTTTGTTCTATTTTGCTTTGCCATGTTGAGATCTCCTTAACCATGGCACCTTGCACTGCATTCTTGGTACCATTGGAAAACCCTCAATGTGGAGGGTTGCATTGAGATGATTTTTTAGTTCAAAAACCTAAGCGAATTCTATATGATATGAAATTTCTAATGGAAATTGGATTGTTTTCCCTTTCAATATTGATTCAATAATATGATATGTATGCAATGACACATGTTGCATTAAGTCATTTGCTTTATTGAATCAATGAATCTCCCAAACAAAAAACAATGTGTGGTTTACTTACCAAGAATATTGTGTTTGTATCAAGTTCCTTGTCAATATCTCTGAAGGAGTGTTAGAATTTCTCCCTAATAGTTCTCATGAGGTTTTCTGGTGTTATTCGACAATCTACTGAAATCTGGTCTGTGGAGGTATGACAAAGAAGTGAGAATCTCTTTGTTGGGCTTTTTCCTTGGGTTTGTTTGCTTCCGAGGTGACATCTTATGTGGAGCTGAGTTAATTGTGCAATTCTTGTTGCAGGACTTATGGGAGTGGAAAGGAGGATAGCACACTCTGTGTTGTTCCTGATTCTGATGAGTCTGCCTGGATGAAGTTGTTGCACCATATGTCATTTGTTGATTGCCCTGGAAGTGACCCAAGAGTTGCTTAAGTTTCATGTATATACCCCTGTCTTGCCCTCTCCATTTGCTGCACTTATGCTGTGCATCAAGAGGAATCAGTACATATATCAGTTGTCCCTTCCAAAACTTTTTTTTTGTCCCTTTAGCATAAGAGATGGTGTCTCGTTGGATTTGCCGGGTTCTTACCATTACATTTGCTTCGAGGGTCACAATATTTTCATGGCGGCCACCATGCTTAATGGAGCTGCCATCATGGATGGAGCATTGCTGCTGATTGCAAGCACTGAGAGCTGCCCCCAACCTCAAAACATCTGAACATCTTCAGCTATTGACATCATAAAAATGAAGCACATCATCATTTTGCGAAATAAGATTGAAGTTATTCAAGAAAGTGTGGCCATCAATCAGCATGAATCAAATTAAAAGTTCATTCAGGTACAGGAACTTGATTCCTGTTTTTATAACTGGGTTGCTGTTGGAGATGAGTCTATGTTTTGTTATGTGCAGCGATCTTTTTGGGTTGTGTGGTGATGAGGACAAAGATGTAGATAAAGTGTCTCACATGAATATTGTGGCTTTATCTACTGTGGTTGTACCAGGGAACAATTGCAGATGGAGCTCTTGTAATGCCAATTTCAGGACAGCTCAAGTACAATGTTGATGTGGTCTGTGAGTACATTGTGAATAAGATCCCTATTCCAAGATGATTGTCATTTGCTCCTTCAATGTTAACAGGCCTGGTGCTGAAGTGGAAAAAATCAAGGGAGGTGTTGCAGGTGCAGTATTTTGAGGGTATTTTTTCTTCCTGAAGCTGATTCTGTTACTGCAGTGTCTGCCCACTATAAACTCTCTGTATCCTTTTGTAACTCATGGCCGCATCATTGAAGTGTGGGATGTGTTTAGGGAGTATTGAAGTGCAACCTGGAGTTACAACCAAGGATGAGAGTGATGGCATCAAGTGCACACATATCTGCAGAGCAGAATGAACTGCAGTTTTCTGTGCCTGGTAGTCTGTTTGGACTGGGAACAACAGTTGACCCCTACACTTAAATGAGCTGATTGATTGATTGGTCAGGTTCTTGGAGGTTGGAGAGCTCCCAGATGTATTTGTGGAGCTTGAGGTTATTCCACACCCCACAACCCAAAACCCCTGTCTCCTTTTTATCTGCCCATGAGTTTGTATGGCCACATCTCAAATAATGGTTCATAGGCCAAGTTGTCAAGCTTCTTTGAAATCAGTGATCTCAACTCTTGAGGTGAAAGATGTCAAAGGTAGACCACAGAAATCATCCTAAGTGCTGGAAGGTGATGTTAAAATGGAATGTGTTTGGAACTGTGCAGGTGAACTTCTTCTTGCTTCACCTGTTGCTGGGTGTGTGAACCAAAGGGACAGAAAAGCAAGACAAGGTGTCAAAGCTAATAAAGATTGAGGTACTGATGATCAACATTGGGTCAATGTGAACAGGGGATTGTGTGATTGCAGTCAAGAATGATCTTGCCAAACTGCACCTGACCATTCCAGTCTGTACCAGCAAGGGAGAAAAAGTGGCACCCAGCAGATGAGTTGAAAAGCATTGGTGATTGATAGGATGGGGTGAAATCCAAGCCAGTGTGATCATCGACATCCCACAAGCAGTGTAAAAATTGGTGTGTCTTGTCTGACAGAAGTACATCCAACAAAACAAACAAACAAGTCTTTCTGACCAATAGAGCAGTCAAGACCAGAAACAGAAGGCAGTTTAAAGAGACGTAGTAGTAATGTGGATTGGAAGGGAGTTGCTGGGAACAATCTTTGTAAGGTGGAGAATAAGATCAGGCATCAGCATTAATTTTAATTTTGCAATTGAACTTGTAGAGTGTTGCTGCTCCAAAGCAATTGTGGGGTGTTGCTGACCATTTTTACACTTTGAGTGGCTCCTGTTTTACATCTCAATCAATGTATCTTATACTGATTTGTTTTGTGTGTTGGGAATGTTGTGACTCTGTTCCTCAACTGTGGTATACTTTAGACGAGAAGTGTCTTCACGGAGGATACAGCCAAAACTTGGGATCTGAAATATTGCTCCTACATGCTTGCACTCTTTGTTGCAGGTTGGTCAATACCATACATGTTCCTGTTGAAGTTCTCTGAACATGCATGGGACTGGTGTTGTTAAAACTGCTCCTTAATTTAGTTTTAGCTTTGTTTTCATTTTCTCGGTTCTTTAGGATTGGGTTCCATCTTTTCCCAGTTTGGTGATATCTCATTAGATCTGAATATCTGTAACCGTTTTGTGAGATCAAACTCTATGATTTTTTTGCAGGTTGATGGAGATCATAAGTTTTTATTGAAGTTCTTAACACTTAATGACAATATCTTTGTTAGTGAGAAATGTCATCAGTGTATGTGGGAGACTTATCGGTGCCTGTTACTCTGGTCTCCATTGCCAAAGAATGTTTCATATTTCTGCCACCCATGATGAGTATAGCCTTTGCCTAGGGCTTACTTTCTCTCTACCATTTGAATCCAAGACTTTGTACAAAATGACCCAACTTTAAATTTCTTGTTATCCCTAATCCTCAATTAAGGAATATGCCTCTCAAAAGTTAGTGTTTTCATGCAATAGGAGGAAAAGTGTTTTGAAAAGCATGATTTTCAAGTGTATTTTATTTGCAGCTACATTAACACGAGGAGAAAATGTGAGTTGCAATGCACCATACAACGCACATAACACTTGTCAAGTTTTCTCAACATGACTACTTTGGTTTGCCGCACATTAGAAGTAAGATGGGATCCTTTTGGCAACTCTAGGATGCCACTAACAAATTTGGGGTTGCTCTAATATGATGATCATCACAAAAAGATGACAAACTTGCAGGATAAAGGCATTGAGGGGAAAACTCCTTTTGGATGGGTATAAGGGACAGAGAATCAAAGGTAGGTCAAATGAATATTATTTTCTGCATACAGTTTATTCACACCGTATTAAACCTTAGACGTTTATCATAATTTATAAGTGCTTTGCATCTGATTTATTTGGAAATTATCAAATTCTTTGAATCCTGATTTTCTTGTCACAAAAGAGGTGTGATCCAGTTAGCAGTATGTGGAAGGTTTTTCAGTTCTGAGCTTCCTTGCAGTCGTGTGGAATTAAATAGGTAGTCAAGGCAATAGACTGGTCAAGAAAGCAATACCATCCTATGAGCTCAACTGGAATATATATATATATTATAGTGTTATTGTTCTCTCTATATACATGTGTTAGA
>Ga0116231_10000845_pt1 | contig 58600 bp, 49 predicted proteins | sample S1TSphgellanicum_2_FD_89695 | JGI IMG/M metagenome (GOLD analysis project Ga0116231, IMG submission 89695) | Host-associated microbial communities from peat moss isolated from Minnesota, USA - S1T2_Fd - Sphagnum magellanicum MG | ecosystem: Host-associated > Plants > Peat moss > Unclassified...
CACGTGACACCTTATGTTAGTCACATCTTTTGTCCAAAGGTATATACTTGTCTTTACGTCAGTCATATCCTTTGTCCAAAGGTTTTTTTTTCTTCTTCTTCCTGGTTTATTTCCTTCCCATTCCGTTCCGTAGCCACTGTCCGTCCGTGAGCGGAGTTAAGGGAGGCTTCAACCTTCCTTTACTATATAGGATGATTTTGAAGCCATTGGAGTATGGGGTGGGGGGGGGAAGCAAATTGGTCCTCCTTGACAATTTGAGGGTCAAACTAGGCCCCAAACGAGCCGCTACGGCCTTCGGCCACCGCTGGTGGCGGAAGGCAGCCCGTTGAATGGTTTTTATTATTTTCTGGAAAAATGTTAATAATATTTTCAACATAGGGCTTCTCATAATTTTATATAATTTTTTTATATTTAAGCAAAATAAAGTAGAGTAAATAAGTATTGTTTAAAATGTTATATAACTTGTGATGAAATATAATTGGGTAAAAAAAAATTTGTGGATGACCATTGGTGTTTTTTTTTTTAAATCCTAAGTTTGTGTTTTGGATAGAATTGATGAGGCCTGGGAAGTTGTCTTCGACAAAAATGTTGGCATCAAATTGTTCTTGAAAAGTTTGGAATTGAGGGGTGTTTTGTCTTTTAATAAATAAATTTTGCAATGTTGCCAAGTTCAGGAGCATCCAGAGGAGGACTTAGACCTGGTTAATTATAAAAGAGTCTTCAAGGGTGCATCAAATGGGCAAGGAGCAAATAAGAAACAAAACAATGGTTGGTAATTTTTAAGGGTACTGGAGGCTTCTTTTTTCTTTTTCCCTCCACATAAATCTTAGACAAGTGACAAGAAAGAAGGAAAGAAAAAAAATGCTGCCATGGTGTTCTATGTACACTTGTGAATGTACATTACTACCCTATATATAATGATTTTGTTTAAAGATCGAACATTGTGTTTTGAGTAAATAAATACTTCAAAAAGAAAGCATTGTTCAAAGACATATGTCAATTATAGGTGGTCCATGACCGTTGCAATATATTTATTAAACAAATATACAAGATAAAAAGAAAGAAGGTATCATAATAATTTTCTCCTATAAAGCCTCCAATATTTAGTATCTGAAGTGGGGTGATCTTTTAACGTGTTATATCCATGTTTGTTTTGAGTAGTTTATAAAGTTGAAATTAATTTCCTTTCTTTAAGATCACACAAGTACTTTTTATATGAAGAAAAAACAATTATCAGCCCAAAACATTCCTCAAAAGGTTTATATCTATGTACATCATTGATCATTTTGGTAGGTGGATTCAATGCATGTTGTTTAAATTGTCTTGCAGGATTTAGACTTTGACTTATGTACATCATTTCATTTTGTTTACAAGTGATGGTGTCAATATGATATATCATGTTTACACCTTTTTTGCATTTTTTGATGATTTTGGGTTTGTTAAAATAAAAACAGTTGGAGTAAGGTGAATGGCGTGGACAAAATTTTCCACCTCTTTTATAAATTTTTTTTTCATATTGGCCAATAGTTTGTTGGCTGATTCAAACGTCAAGTTTCACCACAAGGTTTGATTTGTGATGCCATAAGTGAAATAAAATGTGTTCATCTAATAAGGTGCCAAGCTCCTAGGTATTGGATTTTTCAAGAGTTATTTTGCTTTCCAATCAATTAGGTTCTATACATATCTAGGATCAATATTCAAAACTTCCATTAGAATCAAATGTTGACCTGTACACATGAAAAATAAGTTGAATATAAAGAAATCATATACAACATACTTATGCTTAATGAATGATGGAATTCATTTTTAAAGCAAGAAAATGAAGTTTAAAAAATTAATTTACCACTAGCAGGGTTAGAACCATGTGTCAATCTAAAATCTTGTCATTTTGTTGCTCATTTGTTCACAAACTTGTGGCAATCATTGAATGTTGGGAATCCAATAGGATTGTTGTACTCCTTGAAACTTGCATACATTAGTAGGTTCTTTTGGCCTACATGGGAATAGTTTTCCTATTCAAATTGCATTTTTCTTGTGTTTCTTTCATTGGCAATTCTTTTTGCAATTTGAAAAACATTGTTGAATAATATATGGTCGACATGTTGATGCTGACCTTATATGTTGTCTTTCGCTTGCAATGCCCTTGTGAACATTGGACATTGATGATGCACCATTTTTATATACAATTATCATACACTACCAAAGAAAACCAATGAAACTAATAACATATGATCATCACCTTTATACACATGAATTGGTACCAAATCCGTTGCATGTGTCAAATGAAAGCTCCATGAAATTCAAACATAATAGGTATGTTCAACTTTGGTATCTACAACATTGAAAGTTATTATTGTCTCTATGAAGGTTTTTGTTTGTTTTTTCTTATGTCCTATAACATTGATTCAAAGAAATAATTTTCCAACAAAGGCCGAAAAAATTCACAACTATCGAAATAGAAAAGAAATTCATTCAATGATAAGGGAAGGGGCTAAATTTATTACTCGTTGAGAACTAAAAAGGATAGCATCATAAAGTTGCTCACCTCATTGATGGATATTCCACTATCCATCACAACAACAACAACCTTTGTTTACATATGAACTTCCTTTCAACCATCCTTGCTTCTTTGATGTTGCAATTGTTGCAACTACTTTCGACTACTTGCACAACCCAAATTTTACATATATGTTTATTTGTTTTGAAAGGTAGTAAAGAGAAACGCAAATATTCTCATGCAAAAAATGTGTGAAACTACATTTGAAAACATTTATTAAATTGTGAATGTAGGAGTTTTGGCATATGCATGGCATAACTAACTGTCATCTAAAGCAGTTTGTGTTAAAAGTGTGTAATAACAATGTTGCATGAAGGAAGATTTCACATGCAATATGTCACTACAAAAAAGATGGCCATTCAAAATTTGACAACATGTTGCAAATATTAGGCCTACAACATAAATGGAAAGTACAAAAACAAAGAAAAAAACTTTTCAACTTTTGGTTTGCTAGGTAAGTGAAATCCTATTACACATTCTATTTTAAATGTATGACTTGAAATAGAATTGTGTAGTTGTGGTAGGTTGTAGACAAACAACCACTGTGGTCAATTTTTACTTGGTGGAGATGGTCATGCACATTCCTTTTCACGTGTATGAATTGAAATGGAATCATGTGTACATGTGGCAAGTTGTAAAGAGATGAAGAATGTAGTTTATTTCATGTTTAAAATAACTTGTTTACCTTTAGTGTGTTGTGTTTATTTGGTCCACATAAAAGCATGCTTACAAATTGTTTGTGCATCATCACTACAATTTGGCAAACTTGGTTGTCAAATTTTATGTGAATCAAGTGGTTGGTTTTGAAGAAAGGATTGATTATCAATAAAAATCTTTGTGACGAACATGGTCAAAAGGTGGTGGGTTTTGGGTTTGTCTGAAGCTTGTTAAAAGCTCAAGGATTTGAAAGTTGGATGTCAAATAGTTTTTGTCAAAAAGACCATGAGAGGCACTTATTGAGACATTGTTGGATGAGATATTTGTTGTTTTCAAAGTTTAAAAAATCATTGTATACAATATTTTATCAGTTTTGAAAGATTTTCAACATCACTACCTTGAAGACATTGAAGCTTTTGGGGTAGGCTTGGCTGGTATTTGATGATGTTAATGTTGTTACAAATGCATTTTGTCAAGTGCAAGGTTTTCCAATTAATGATAAACGCATGGTAAATAATTTTGTCATATTCCCTTTCATTTTACAATATGCTCTATAGTCTTCACATTGTATTTGCCATTGAGTAGTTTTTAAAAAAATCAAAGGTCATTAGTCTTTGTTGAAGGACAAGGCTTAATCACTAGTTTCTACAAATGCAATTAAACATTGTTTCATTCTCATCTTTCTAAGTTCATGAACTTGTGTTGTGTCATATGAACAAGTAAAGATTGATGCAACACTTATAGTTGTTGTTATCCATGATCATATGGTGTTCATTTACATATGTTTATTTACCTTTATTAAAACGTGAAAATTGTAAATATATTATAACAATCATTTTTATGTAACACTTGGTGATACAAGTTGATCTACATGTTTCAAATTTATAGTTTCTTTGCATGCACATCTTAATTGAATGATAAACAAGTAAGAAATTTTTTTGGGGTTTTTTAAGAATCAATCATTAGAGCATTGAATGGGTTGTGTTGTTTTAACAACTTTGATCTAAAACCATAGGAAAGAAAATGTGTTATTTATTAATGGATTTTTTTTTCTTTGTGGGTAAACATCTTACATGGGCAATAGGAAATGAAACAAGGGGTGGTATTTATAAAAGCCATCATAGGTTTTTTTTTTTTCTATTGTTGGGCATACATTTTAAATGGGTAACGACCAAGCAAGAAAGAAAACAATGACCTTTCTTTTTCAAGCCAAGGGAGGCTTTGGTTTCCCCCTCCTCTCATAAGCAAAATATAAAATAGTGGATGTTAATTTTTAAATTTTTAATTTTTTTAAAAAAAAAGGCCATTTTTGTTTTTTACTATCACTTTAAAGGAAACAAAGTAACATTTAATATTTTTCGTAGGGCGTTAGAGGTTTTCTTTTTGTTATTTTAAAGCACATCTCTTAAATGGGAAGTGGCAAGCAAAAAATAAAATAATGATTGGTATTTCTTAAACCCTCCCCCCTTATTATTCCTTAAGGTCATTTTCACTTGTTTTTTCAAGCCAAAGGAGGCATTGGTATTTTAGCTTTTTAGAAATTTGAAGATTTGTTCATCAAAATGAAATACAAACAACATATTTATGATTATGTAAAAAAACATGCTCAATAATTTCAACCATATGATCATAATTGGCATTCAAGAAATGAACTTTTTGATGATTGGACAAGTTTTAGTTTAAATATTTTTACAAAAATGAAATGTTGTGCATTATGTGGATCCATTAAATTGAGTCACCATAATGAACATTTCAAGAAACGAAAGAACATGTATAATAATGAAATTTCTCCTATAGTTGGATGCACACCATATGGAATTGCAACTTGCATAATGGCTAAATATACTACAAATGAAAATGGAACATTTATGTTTATGCAAAAAATGTGATAAAGAGAAATACGATGAATACAAAACTTCATATATGGTTTTCATTCTCCAAATTACATGAATTCAACGTTATTAATTCATCCTATATATATTCAATTGTTATCATTGGTTGATATAGGTTTACATATTGTAAAAAATCATTGGGGTTTTTGTGTAGGACAAATTATTGAAAAAAATAGTCCATTACTAAGTGGGGATGGTATATTTTGAAACACTACTAGAGATGAAATAATGGATATGATAATGCCAATTTTTTACAAAACATGAATACAAACTCTTTATTCAAATCCTATTTTACAATATTTGAGCAACAAACAAAACACATAGTATGTGTATGTTGTCATCTGAAGTTATTAATAAAAAATTTCAAAATCATAATATCCATGAAAGTTTTCAATTTATGCACACAGATGAAAACTATCAAAGTTTGTCATTGTTATTTAATATGCAAGGAATATTATCAACACTTCCAAAAATATATATCTTTAAAAAAAATGGAAGTTTATCAAAAATAAATAAATGAAAATTGCAATTACAATTCCTAAAAAACTTAAGGCACGTATTGAAGGCTTAGTAACTATTATTCCTTTCATGAATTTAGAAATTGCCCTTTTTCCATTTTTATTTCCTCAAGGTAAGGGTACATATAATGGGAAAATTTCATTAGTTGATTATCTTAAATATCACATGACTATTTTATTTTCCCTTTTTACATTGAAGAAACCTTATTTATTATTTATGTATGATATACATCAATCAATTCAACTTTTATGACATACTTCCAAAACATGTCTTGAAAAAGATGTTGAAAAAATAAAATTAGAAAATCAAACAATGATAGAATTAGATGTAATTAATCATATAGTGAAATTTCCTTTGCCATCAAAGTTACAAGGCTCACTTAGATGGCATAAATCACATTTGCAAGATTTATTAACAATGGTAGCAAAATTTGGTATGCCACATTTGTTTTTAACTTTCACATTTGATGAAATATCAAAATTAATTAAGATGGGCAAAAATTGACCAATTAGAAAAATTAACCAAATTTGTTTTATGTTAATATGACATGGAAATAATGCCTAGTTGAATGTGCAACACTATTTTATAATCGATTTGAACTTTTTATGCAAAACTATATTCTTCCAAAAAATGGTGTTATTGGTAAAGTTGAAGAATATATTACTCGATATGAACTACAACACCATGGTTCTCTTCATGCTCATGTTGTGGGCCAAAAAAGAAAATGTTGAAAGCATAGGAAATTTTTTTATTGCATTTGTACTTGCAATATTAGATGCAACTACAAATAAGTTCATAGAATCAACAAATATTATGCAAAATTTATTGTATAAGTTAGTGGTATGTAAACAATTACATAATTGTCACAATTGATGTGTATGCAAAAAAAATAATAATAATCAATGCAAATTTGGATTTCCTTATTCACAACATATTTCAGAAAATCCAACACTAAATAATATATCAAATAGATGGGAATATTATAGACCTAGATATGTAGATCATAATGTTGTTGTTTATCATCTAACATTATTATTGTTGTGGGGCACATATGAACATGCTACAAATTACATGATCACATTGGTCACATTATTTATTGAAATATTCATAAAAAAGTGAACCACATGGTTGTATAGAACTAGATACCAAAAATGCAAGTTGTTTAGGTTTACAAAACATTTCACCATTGCAATTGAAATCAATTTCTACATTGATCATGTTGAAACTTCTATCACCAATACAAGTTACATTAACATGTTTACAAATTCCAATCGTACAAAAAAGTATAGTAGTGAAGTACATTGATAGTAAACCTCCACATCTTCAAATAAAAGTATTATCAAAATCAAGATTTTTAGGTTTTCATCCTATTGACATTTACAAATTTAAACCATCGAAATTTGAATATTTGACATTTTATGAATATTTTGAAAAGTATGAATTAATAAAAATGGTACATCCTTCATTTCAACAATATGAGAAAGATGCTTTATCATTTATTATTTACAAAAATAAAAAATTGGTGAGATTCATAGACTTTCATCCTATTCACAATAATGAAGCTTTTTTTTACAATGTGTTATTACAAAAGATACCTTTTGTGATGAAAAGTTTTACTTTCAAATTGTAACATCCATCAATCCTATGTATGTGAATGTCAAATTTGAAATTTATTACCAAATCTTGAATCTTTACACAACTTTCTTCACCAATATGCAACATGGAATCTATTTGAAAATGAGAAACAAACACAATTATTGAATAAAATGTTAGAATTGCATCCATACTTAGATCCACAACACAACCAAGTTCCAAATCCATTAAGGTCTTCTATATTGAATTTGGAAAATGAACAATGTCATATTAATTTTCCACATCATATTTTCAATGATATGTTTGAAACATCAACATTTAATGAAGAACAAAAACATATTTTTGATCTATTGACTTTTACCAATAAAAGAGTCCATACACTTCAAGGACCTCTAAGTTTTGGAAAACCATTTTTTGTGAAATATTTGCCAATTCATCAACTTCAACTACAAGGCAAAAAAATGTTGCTTTTAACTACAATAGGAGTTGTTGCATTATGATTATCATCATATGCATTTATTATACATTCAATGTTTAGAATCCTATTAAAAGGATATTTATTACAATTATAGAATTGAGTACCAAATTAAAAACAATAAAGCAAGCCAATTTAATTGTAATTGATGAAATGTCTGTGATGACAAGTATCATTTTATGTGCTATTGAACAACATTTAAAACAATATTTTCAAAATGATGCTAATCCTTTTGATTTTATCTTAGTCTTATTAGTTGGTGATTTATTGCAATTACTAGCAATATGTAAACATTCATATTTTGACAAATAAAAATGTTGTAAAAATTGTCATATATCTACAACACCATGTTGGTTAAATGCAACTCATCATCATATTAATTCCTCAATGAGACATGCAAGTGATCCAATCTATTTAAATTTCCTAAATATTATTCGATGTAGATAACCAATTCAAATAGAAATTGATAATGTTTTATTGGATTGCATGATTTTAGAAGATGAAATACTTTCAAACATAAATGCAACTACAATTTTTTTTTGTATTCATCGAATAGATGTGGATCATTATAATAACCTTGTACTTGAGAAATTATTTTCATCAAATGAAATATTTAATTTTGCATTGGATACAAATGTTTCTGAATTTGAACATATGCAACAATGGATTAAAGATTCACATTTTGACCACATTAAAAAATTCCAGTTGGAGCTTTGTCCTTATAGCCAAAAATATTGATATGTCAAAAGGAGAAGTAAATGGAGCATTCACAATAGTTACATTTATAAAATTCAATGAAAATAACATTATATCAAGTATAACTATCAAAATTATAAACATTGATTTCAACTTACATTAAAATAATGTAATTACAAAAGGAAATATACATATGATTTTTTATTATATAAAGCCACATTTCCCATTTTATTGGGTTATGCTATTACTAGTCATAAAGCTCAAGGAGCTACTATTTCAAACAAAGTTGTTAAAAAAGTAAGAAATTCTTTTGCACAAGGTGTAACATATGTCATGTTATCATGAGTAACAAATCGAAAACATTTATTTATATGTGATAATTTAACACCAAATGATTTCAATCCTATGGTTTAGATTATAACTTTTTCAATCCAATTCATATAAACGTAATCTCAAAAAGTATATTACAAACATTATGGTTATCTATTCATTATAATGTACATGATTTTTTAATATTTCCAACTTTAACCCATCTAATTAGTTTAGATGCTTAGATATTATCCTACTCATTTTGTACTAACCTTGCAGAAAAAACCTTTCTTCATCCATCCATCTTTTTCTGATTAGTTTGTTTCCATAGGTGAGATTGTAGGCAATGTTGAAAGCATCCTAGTTACCCCTTTTTACTAATGTACATATGCAAATCTTTCACACATATATATTAAAAAAAGTGCATATAAATTTCTACATATTATAAAAATAAAATCAAATGATCTATTGTTTATATATTATAATTTCAAACATAATTTAAAAATTATAGTACACATATATACATGATGATACCAAATGTATTTATTTACAATCTGACAAATTATATCTTTTATACAATTTTAGACATTTTTAATCATTTAAATGAACCTTCCTCTTACTAAAAACAAAGTTCTTTCATTCCTATCTTCTTACAATAACATGAGCACCTTTCTTCTAAACTACTTAGAAATCTTAGTGACTTAGAAACCATAGCGAGTTGGAAATATCAAGAAATTATGCAATGACATAAGTTTCAATTCAATGTTATAATTTTTTCACATTTTCAATACTTATTGTAATACAAACCAAACGAACTCAGTGAATATATTCATCTCTAGCAGGTGCTTTGCACCAACCTTTACCCACAGTTCTTTGATTCTAAAAAAATCAACGAGCCACATTCACAAGTGAAGTTGTTTCACATTTCTGTCTTCCAGAAATTGGGTTCATGACCCTTTGTGAATAACAAATAGTTTTAAAATATCATTATCTTTTAAACAATTCAAAATAGGATATTATGACTATAATTGACCAATGACTTGGGACTAAAATTACAGAAACATACTACTACATTTTTAAATGGTGGAGTGTTGTTGCAAGTCATTTACAAAAAGAAGAGGAGAAAATGGAAGAGAATAATAAAAAAAGTAAAAATTGATACCTTACCTTGCGGCAAGAGACAAGGAAAACCTAAACAAGAATAGAAACCACCGAAAAAAATATTTTGAAAAAAGTCTATGAAAAGAAACCAAAAAATGTACTTTGGAATGCAGCTCGTTTCAGCAATCGAGATAGCATAAGGGCAATGGGAAGGAGAGAAATGGGGAAAAAAAGGAAAATATATTGAGTGGTTTTTGGAATAGGTTGAATGTGAGAATTTTTTTGGGTTTTTAATTACATTATATTCGTTTGGTTGATTACATTGTTTGGCAATAAAAATAAAAATATATTACAATTTGAAATTATATTAAGTACTAAAGCTATCATGCTTGAGAGCCATATTCAATTTCAAAAAATAATTAATCAGTGCCTAAGGTACAATGGTAGTTGACACTCAAACTTAATGGAATCAGCAAAGACCTGAAAGTAAAGATATGTGACTAAGTGAAACAAGAGTTGAATGAAACACAAACTTCATTATAATATATCAGGTCAAATGTTTTTCAAATAGTTTAGATTTTTGTCATTATATTAATCTGTATGATTATAGGATTTTCATTTTCATCTTTCAAATAAATTTATAATGTACTTATTATAATTTAATACCTTCAAAGGATGTATTAGAATCTTGATTCAAGCAAATTGTTACTTGATCAAAACTCTAATTAGCAAATATATTAAATTATGACAATAACACTGCCTTATTTTACAATTTCATAATATGCTCAAGATAATTTATTAGGATCGAGGGATGTTTAAGAATCCTAATCAGAACTCTTAGATTCCTCAACCCTAATAAATTACCTGACATTTCATTATTTTATAATTTGAACCCCATGAAACTTACAACTAAGCACACCTTACACTACATTTACATTATATGTGAGAGGAGCTTAAGGTAAACCTCTGAACATTCTCTAACCATCTGCAAAGTTCTTGCATTTCACATACCTACATGCTTAACATCAAAAGCTTCATTTAAAGTGCAGATTGTCTGTACTATCACTACATACCCAAACCATCAAAAATACATTTGAAAGCTATTAAGTAGTGGAGTTAACCAAACCTTCAAGATGCCCACATTGTGCATGCTACCAGCAGCTTTGGGGCTGGATGGAGATGCAGTCGGGAACTTCAGTGATATTTGTAAATCATTTGCAACTTCTTGAACTGTGGTGTTTGCAGCGGCAACCAGGGCAGTCATGGTTCCAAGCTTGGCATGTCCAATGCCATTCAATGAACTGAGAGTTCTTCTTGGGCTTTCAAGACCAAAGCTGCTGCCTTGCAACAGTCAGTATGACCATGCATCTAAATTAGAAATTGCTGATGGCACCTTTGAGTTGAGTACTGCAAAAGATAAAACTCTTTCTTCTGTGGGATGCCGATATTTAAGTGTTTGCAAGATGTAAGTATACCTTGACCACTTCTTCTGGTATGCACAGTCAAACACTCAAATTTCAGGAACATTACAATAGGCATACGTACCAAACATACAGTAGAGAGGAAGTCTGATAGCACAGATCACATCATCCACTGCAAGACATTGCCAAAAATAGAGACAACTTATGAACTATGTCCAGAAGAATCATACAATTCTGTTAACCTCTCCACTTTCATATGATGTCTCAAATAGTTAGCTAGTGAATATGGACAATTCCTTTCTAGGTTAAGTTTATTGATTTGATGCGCCATAACGACACATGATTGACATTTAGCATGTAGAAAAAACACCTAAATTTCAAACTTTGCTTTGAGAGATACAAAAGCAGCATGTCCATCAGACTTAGGGTCCCCACTGCACATCACCACGTTACAAAAGCCAACTGCACATTGCACACACCTCTGAAGATTGGCTAACAAACTGCTTCTCACCGTCCTACTTAATAAACTGAGCAACGTCTCCCGGGGATACACATAGCAGATGGTATGACAGACAGTGTATGGTAGCGGGTCAGTACTGGATATTCACAGAAGACACAGTGATGGTGTTGTCTCCATCGAATATTACCAATCCTCTGACCCGTGCATCACCTCTTTATAATCTGCAAACACTGACAGCTATTGTTGCTGTTAGAGCAGGAGTTTCCTGCATAGTTGGCAGCACATGCAAAGGAGCCAAAACAAGTTGAGTAGATGGGCAAATGCCAGGATGAACAGACACAATTGCAAATGTTGTGCTTGGTACAACAATCGTGGTAGAAGAAGGCCCAGCAATGGGAAACAACACTGAATTATTGAGCACTCGACCTCCTGCAGAAGACGCTGTAGCTACTGCAGTTGGAATCACTGTGAAAGATGGTCCAGTACCAGTTGATACTCCCAACCCAGCAAGAGAAACTACCTTCTAAAATTGTACGAGTCTTTTGTAGCAGTCCAGGTGGACCTTGACAGCTGCCTACAGTTCATCAAAGAAGAAGATAATCCACAATCAGAAGTCGCCTTAGGCATACAAGATAGGCTTTGGTTTTCAGTAAGCAACTTCACACATTTTAAAGCTACTTCAAAGCCCTGGACTCGACCATCTAACTTGCCTAGCTACTGAGAGCCTTTAGTCTCTCTCTCCTCCTCCATTTGCGTCACTGTCACCTTCAATGCTTCTACCTCTTTCTTTGCAACCACCAACTTTGTAAGAGTATCTTGGTCATGCTTCTGCAACCCAGCAGACAAAAATCTTGAGACATGTAAACCCCAAACCTTTTGAGGGACAAGAACACTGCATCACATGGCCTTTCACAGAGGGTGCTCTAAGTAGTTCACCAGCCAGTTGAGGGATCTGTAGTTACACAAGAAGAACAATGATCAACAGCCAATGGATCTGTATCGCGTACACTTGCCCCCCCTCTCGCAAACACCTCGCAACCCAGAAACATTTTCATAACTTTCTAATTATTTTGTACTGCTCTAATTCAGAGATTCCCAGCTGATTACTCACAACCGCACTGTAAAATTGAGTCATGTCATGCTGCTTGCAGCAGCAAACCAATAATTACTTCAGCCGTCCTAATTTTAATGCACAGCACCCTCTGATCATATGACATTGCTGTCAAATAGTCAGTCGGTCAGACAGTCGAGGTCGAAGAACTTGTCATATCCATGTTCAAGCTCTTGCAAAAAAGTAGACGAGAAGAGAAGGCGGCTCTGCACCTGCTTGCTCGCTGCGAAAAGACCGAACTCTGCAACATGCAGTAGTGTTGGAGGGGGTCAGCCGGCCAGCCAAAATAGTAGTGGTCGCCAAAACCCTAATTTTCGGCGCTCTGCAGACCTAAATTCGGAAACCCTAATTCGCGAAACTAGAAGCAGATTCAGGAAAGTAGAATCGGCCATCTATGACGTTTTCCGTACTAAAGAAGCTGCCACAAAACCTGCCTATTAATTCAAGGTATAAAGGTCAGATAATGGGTGATAAAATAGCATAAGTAGGTTGTGACTCGGGAGTAGGTAACTAGGAAATAACAGCATTTGGCTAAAAAAAAGATACCAGTGGCTATTTTTCCGGTGGTTATTTTGTTTCCTATGACGTGGCTTCCCCTCTATGGGCCGCCTTCGCAAATACCCATTTTTCATGCAGACAGAAGGGTTCGTAAGCCCGGTAGCTTAATGTGACTCACAGCAAGTAACACATCAGACTTCTTAGGGAGCAAGAGAGGGAGGCTTGGTGGGTCCAGAAGGGAATTGGGCCTATTGATCTCTATGGGTTACACCATGATCTTACAATTACTCTTTAACTGTGTTATGCATGCTGAGCTATTTTTTTTCTTTTGCTATCCGGAACCAAACCTTTGTCTTGAAGGAAATGTAGTATAGTGAGCTCCTTGAGTGATATCCAAGCTTTTAAACCATACTCACTCACAAGTCTCTCCTCCGGGGGAAGTTATCGCCAAATCCGCGGTGTTGGAATTCGCTGCGCACTGTAGGGTCACACACCCATGATTCGACACTCGGAGGAGTTCAGGTTTCTAAACGAATGCGGGAATGTTGTGAATTCTTTAGGGTTACAGTCTTGGGGTAGTAAGTAAGCTTGATTTTCATTAGAGAGTGAAATTGTTTCGTTGCTTGGGCAATGCACAGGGTTCGTAAGAAGGTAGCAGCAGCACAAAGGTTCCCACCCACACCCGTCTTCTTCAGGAGTCCACGGGCGTGGACGCCAGGCATTTTCTTGGGCTTGCGATGTAGCCACTTCTTAGGTATGGGGTACGTAGGGTTTCCTCTCTCGTTACGATACTTAATGTTCAATATGCTGCACACGTCCTTTTTCATAGCGACAGCACAATCTCCTTTGCAAGATCAATTGACCTGTGCTTGACTTTTTGCTGTTAAGGTTTAGGGTTTGAAGGTCAATCTCCTCTGCATTTGATTGCTGTTGCTGTTGGTACGGATTAGGGCTTGAAGGTCAAGCTATTGTGCTCTGTACTCATGGTTAAGTGTGAGGGTTTTGAGCTTGAAGGCAATGTGTGCACAGCATAAGGTGATGGAAGAGGAAGCTCTGGCAACAAGTGGACAAGCAAGCAAAGCGCGGCTGAGGTTAGAGAAGAGATCTAGGGCAAGGAATTGGGATGTGGCAGAAATGCTGTCTCTTGCTCATGCCAAGAGAGCAGAGTGGGAGAGGTATGAGCAAGTGACAGTGCGAGAGAGAGCAGAAATGAGTGCACAACAGAAGTGGGATGCAATTGGGCAGTACATGCAGGAGCATGGCTTCCCTGAGCGAGATGGCCGGGGTTGCAAGGTGAAGTGGGAGAATCTTCTTTCAGACTTCAAGGGGGTGAAGGATTGGGAGAACAGGAGTGGAAATGAGGGCCCTGCATATTGGGCCATGTCAAGCAATGAGAGACAAGCTGAGGGTTTGCCACGACAGTTTGCTCAGGAGCTCTTTGATGTGCTAGACAACTTGTACTCTACCAGACAGCTTCCCGAGGATGAATTTCCTGAGTCCCCAACTTCAACAGGTTTGAATACTGGACTTGACAATGTTGGCAGTGGTGATAGAGAACTGGGCTCATCACATCGGAAAAGGAAGGGAGTTTTTGCAAATGGTGTGGAGAAATCAATCAGAGAGACCAGAGATACATGTGTTGCTGGCATTGAAAGGGAGAGAGCATTGATTGGAAAGGAGAGAATGGAGGATGACAGGGCAGATCGACGTGCTCTAATTGGAGTGCTGGCAACCCTAGCTTCTGCATGTGACAAGATTGCAACTAAGTTGAATTGAATAAACTGTGAGAATAGTTAACCTCATCTGTGTCACGTGGATAGAAGATTTCCAGTAACAAATTGTTGAGGAACAAATGCTAAACCCTACACCTATATGACCATGAAGTAGCGCCAAGGTTTACATCAATTTTTAGGATGGAGGTGTAAATCTGGGGATTTCCACTCTTGATGTTCTACATCGCCTTCAAACCCTTGCAAATTGGTATTGTGTTAGAAGCAATATACCTTCATAGCAACACCATCTGCAGACAGGACACTTCAGAGCCTTTCATGATCATACCAGCCAGAGCAATTAGGTGACTGGCAACCTGTAAGATACTCTCAGTACCATTGTCAGTTCCCTCATTCCTCACCAAATATGTTGCTGTTGTTGGACTTGAACTTCAAGGTTTGTGCTGGATTTCAGTTTTGACACCACAAATGATTGGAGTCAGACACGCCCCACTATGGGTCTCCTCACAATATATGCAGATACCAAGAAGATTGTTGAGACATGCTTGCTTGATACAGATATGTCCAAAAGGCCCTGTAGGATCCTAATAATTCTTTTTGTGTGTTCAGATACTGATTCACAGGAAGCGGTCAACAAGACATGGTCAATAAGTGAACCTAATTTGAGTTGCAAGTTGGTGACAGAGCAGGAGGAACTTGGTGAGCTGAGGTTCTCACTTGATCATGATTTGAAGCATTCATTGCAGTTCAAACTCCAAATTAAATTTCATTTCCAGATGTGTCATTTGTTCTCAAAAGCAGAAGCAAGTTCATGCAACTGTCTAACCCACCAAACCCATCAAGGGAAGAGAAAATTTAGCATGTTTTTAGAGAAACTAGATTAGGTTCAACTTGCCCAAACTCTTGACACATATGAGGATGGAATATTGGGTATTATTGACTAGATGATGGATCAAGAGGATTATGAGTTAATAAAGAGCTCATTAACTTCCTGCTCACTAACTCTCTAAGCTTTTGGGAGACAGTAGGTGCAATCTTGTGTGGTGGATGACAAAGAAGTATTGTTGAATGCTCAATGTTAAACATTTTCAACCTTGGATGGGGATGCACTAGCAGTGTTGGCAAGCTCACTAGCAAAAATCCTTGATTTTGTTGAGGGTTTATCCAACTCCATAGATGGGAATAGCAAAAGTCCATCCTTCCTAGACCAAAGAAGTTTTTTCTTTTAGAGAATGGGGTGCACATAATTGTGATCACAAGGTTTTTGCACTATGCATGGCTATAAAATTGAATTTGCAAGACTTTGTTGCAATCACAACATTTTTTGCATTATCTTTCAATTTGTAAGACTTGTTGCAATCACAAAGTTTGTTGCATGATGAATGGCTACACAATTGATTTTGCAAGATTTTGTTGCAATCACAAAGTTTGTTGCATTATGGATGGCTACACAATTGATTTTGCAAGACTTTGTTGTGATCACAAAGTTTGTTGCATTATGCATAGCTACACAATTGATTTTGCAAGACTTCAATTTGTTTAACTACTGTTTTTTTTTTTCAATGTTGATATTTTGAATTGATAATTCATAACTTGATGTGGCCATTCTTGTTACGAAAAAATAGTGTCTTGAGTGCCATTGGATGTCATCATGTGAAAAGAAAATCAAGAAGATTAAAAGTGGCAATGGAAAATTATGTTTCCTACTTTTTTGGAGTCTCAACAATGTTTGTTATTTGCTCTAGTGTTGCTCCTTCATATTTATGGTCTAGTGCAAAAAATGAACTAGAATAATTATCCAACATAGATTTCTGAATAATTGAAAGCACCATATTCAAAAACATTTATTGCCAACATGGCACATGGTGAGAAATTATTATATGACTTTAAATATGATATTGAGTAGTCAATTCAATAGAAAATGTCAAAGGACATGGCCTGTATGTTATTTGAAAGTTCCAAGATACTTAATTTTCAAGATTCATCTTTCTTATGTAGAAGATTAGGATGTAATAAGGCTATTGCCTCCTAATCTTATTGGATAAGCTTATATGTGGATTACAGGACAACGAATTTTCTTAAAAAAAGATTTGTAACAAGAGGGCTTAAAACATTTTTGAATGAAAATATTGTAAGCAAAAGCTAGAAATATAAATTATGATTTTAAGAAATTGGTGGTGTAAATATTTCGAGATAGACAATGTACATTTTGTTACATATTATAAAGTAAATTGACATGCCAAGTTGTTGGCATGAATCCTTGTAGTACCTTTTCAGGTTTGGAAATAATAATTTTGTTTTGGAAATGCTGAGTTTTTCAGAAATTATTTGTTTAAAATGTCAAAAATTTTAAAATTACAAGGGAAAGCAAAATACAAAAATTGGTGAAAATCAATGTTGTCTAGCTTTTGATTTCAAAATGAACCTTTGATTTTGATTATAACATTTTATTTTTTGTTTTTGGTGGAACCTCTGATCTAGTCTTCAAACTGCTTGTTTAGATTTTTAAAACCTCTGGCTCCAATCATTTGCACAAAGAATTTCAAGCCAATTCAATTTAAGATAAGGCCTAATTTTATTTTCATTACACATAACTAAACTCAAGAAAAAATAAAATATTAAGATCGTTCAACTAGTATACACACTTCAAAATAAAGATCATACAATTCTAATCATGAGAAATTTTGAGAAACTAAGATGTGAATTTTTTTGCATAATCTTTCATATTGTTGTCATTTGACAAAAAAGTTTTGTATAATTTTTGGTGTGGTCATCTCTAAACAATTCCATACTAGATGACTATTTCGTTTGCAAGCTTAACTATCTCATTTTTTTTCTAATAACTACTTCCTTTCTTACTAACTTTTCTAATAACTACCTCCTATTTAATAAATTTCCTAATAAATACCTCACACCTTTCTTAATACTTATCTCTTATCCTTCGAACTTTCTTAATAACTATTTCATTCCTGTCTTAATAACTACTTTCTATTTTTATAATTATCTCTTTCCTTATAACTACCTCGCTCCTTTTCCCTACCCACTAACATGAATATGAAAAGACAAATTAACATGTATCTTTTCATGTCCATGATTTATATTAATTCAAATTAAATCTAACATTGACATAAATAATGATGAACTATTGAAAATCATATGGGAACATAAGAAAAAAAGAAAAAAAAAGTTGATCATTGTTAATAATGCACATCAATGTGGAGCACAAGTATTGATTATGTACAACCAATCAAATGCAATAACTTGTTTAAAGACTGAGTTTATACCCTTTTCAACAAAATTATTACATATCTAAAGAACCTGAACATTTAAAATGTAGAATAGCACCCCAATTTAGGTTTTAATTTAATTTAAAAAATAAGACAATTCTTGGATTAGGTTTCAATGGCGGTTCCAAAGGACTAAAAACTTTTGGTCCAAAAACCCTAAAACCTGACGCTATAAAAAAACCTGAACATGCTAAAATTCAAGAACCTACCAACATTTCTCTATCCTAAGAGTTACTTGCTAAAGTTTGTGAACATCGGTGAAAGCCTAAGAGTCTTTTGCTAAACTAGTCCACTATTGCAAACCAGGTATCCAATAATTATTTCTCTATCCTATAAATAATTTGGTAGAACATTATTTCTTCCCATTTTTGCAAAACAAAAGCAGTAGAAAATGTTGAAAAAAGTCTCAATATGTTAAAGGTTCAGAGAACCTACCAAGAAGCTGCCTATATTTATTGCTGAAATTTCATAAATTATTTGTTTTAGTGCCAAAGTGAAATTTGAAAATTAAAATAATTATTCAGCACTCGAGTGCTGAACCTGAAAATGTACTACCAAACCTAAAAAGGTGCTGTGATATATGTAACTTTAATAATTGATTGTAGATACTACTTGTTCCATAACCAGTTTTCAGGAGACATGGCAGCACATCAGTGGGTGGCTGTAACCTGAGTATGGACTGGCCTTATATACTACTGCCTCCTTGCCATAACCTTTATCTAGTATGCCCAATCATAGGGTAGAAAGCACACAATTGGGGCGTCTTGTTGTCAATTATCTAGTGCATAACCATCCCTCATGAGAATTTACTGATTGGTTGCAGGTTGTGAGTTACAACCCAATCTCCGTTTCATTAGGTGATGCACCAGTTAACATAACCTATCACACTGGGCTCCCTATCAGCCCAATGATTCCATAACCCTTTCCGGCTTGGATGAAGATTTGATAATCACTCTATGTGTGGATGAAAAGAAGGTGTCTTATTTTGATACCAGCAGGTGGTACTGTATTGTGACTTTAAACAAATTTGATACCAGTCTGGTACTGCTATTGGCTATTTATAAAAAAAATTATACCAGCCTGGTACTGATATTAGGCTCAATACTGATTTTGGGCTGGTATATGGCAGGTATATAGTAGGTATATAGATTGGTATGAGACTAGTATTACCTCAAGTCCTTGTACTGTTGTACCCAAAAAGAGGAGTGAAGAAAACCTCTTGTACAGAGATGATGCACAACACAAGCACTATCCACAGAAGTGTGGATTCTAATGATTCTAACTATAAGCATCACAGAAGAGATGTATGTAGAAATATTAACATTTTGTTCTTACAACAGACTTGATAAAAGAAATGTCAAGGGTTTGGTGTGTCAATCCCCAAATGGCACAATTTTGATGCTTACTCCTATCTTACTATAATTGCAGCTACCTGATGATTCGTAAAGAAGATCATCCAGAGACATGCTAATGTCTAAATCTGTAGCAATATAGTTTGAGGTTAGAACTTTCAATGTTCATTCAGTCCGATTGAGTTGTTAAACCATCCCCAATTATGCAATGATGCAAAGAAACACCTCAACTCCCCAACTAAAAAGACTTCATTGTTGAAATCCCTAAACCCTATGGCTGAACTTAGATGTTAGTGTTCACTAGGTTCGTGTATCTAGAACCATTAAGGTATGGCAGATGTTGATGCAAGCTTAGGATACAAATGCATTTCTATGAACTTACCAAATCTATTTCTTCAACCCATTCTCTCCAATTCAAGAATACCCCGATTGAGGTTTCTAATGTTCATTTAGACACCCAACCCATGGATTAAGAAAATTCAACAAGTCTTCTTTCATTCATGCAAAAATGCGTCAACACTAAATGCCCATCTAATTACAACTTAGATTTCCTCAATTTGTCATCATACCTTAACATCAGCTCCTAATAGAAAACATTGCTACCTACATTACATGTCTACATCTGAATAATTACTAGTGCAACGGAAACAATTTCAACAATGACCAACCAAGACAAGAAACTTGCTATCTCAAGGAAGTTTTTTTGTAGAAAACATTTAGTTGCCTTATTGGTTCCCAAATATGGTCTTTTATCATGCCTTCCATTGTCCGACTTTTCGAACCCCGTATAATGTCACTTCATCTTCAGCCATGTGCAACTCTGGACCAATAAGCTCTGCATTACACACAAACAAACAAATCCTCTTGAGACAAGCTATTGCATGAGTTTAGAGCCTAAGCCTAAAGCTTAGAATTAGAACTTGGGGTGGTAAAGTGTATTTTCCCTTATACACATGCAAATAAAACCCAAGAATTTAACCGTGAAATGAATGTTGTACCAATAAACCTATAAACAAACATGGGAATGAATGTAAACATTCATCTTCATTATGGATGAATGATTTTTTCATTCATCTAATGTATGGATGAAAAATATTGATTGAATTTACATGTTTTCAATAATAGAACTTCCATTAGAATTATGGATGAATGTTTTATTTTATCATTAAACTTTTATGGATAAATTTTGTTTCCATAATTTTAATTAACTAGAGTTTCATGAAACATAATCTAATTTTATATGATATAACATTTATTGAATAATATAATGTAAACTCCATTGTAGGTGTATTTCATGGCTATGGTTTAAAATGCCATTATTTTCAAAATGTTTTAACTATATTACTATTATTATGGTAACATCCACCCCATGGTCATTGTTGTTTTTTAAATGATTAAATAATTAAATAATTAAAATTTTCTAGGCAAATTGACTTAGTGTCGTTGATGATAGTGGGTTTTTTCCTCCCCTTCTTCTAAAGGTGCCACAATTTCTTTCAAACCTATTTATAAGTGTCATTGGCAATAACAAGGGTTTTTTCTCATTCTTTGTTGAGGGTGCCATGATTTTTTTTAAATTTTAAAAATGTTGTTGACAATAATGAGTTTTGAATGTTTTAAATATATTTAAACTATGTAATGTCATTGGTGATAATGGGTTTTTGAAATAAATTAAAATTCAGTTTTAGGCACCTTAATTAATTTTCTTCAAACAACCTATTATCATAGATGACGATGGGGTTTTTTTAATAATTATTTTTTTCAATGAAATAAATATGTAATATTGTTGAAAACAATTGGGTAAGGGGGGGCATTGACACTCATTCCATGATAATATTTCTTAAATTGCTCAACATTGTTCATAGAAATGATTTCTTAAACAAAAAAAATTTAATTATTTTGGTTCCATCATCATATTTTCCCCTACTATCATAATTTGATTATCAATCAATATTAAATTACATTCAAGTTTGAGATATTAATACTTGGACAACAAATGAGGATGGATATAAATAATTTTGGATTTATTTATTTTCTAATCATGGATGAATTTCATCCAATAATTTATTTATTTAATCCAAATCATGAATGAAAAATGACATTCATCCATATGAAATCATTCATTTATGGACATCTTCATCCATGTAGATGGATTAAAATCACATTAAGCTTTAAGTTCCAAGCTTAAAGCTCCAAGTTCAAGTTTTACGCTCGAGCACAAGCCATCCTCAAATCCTTTTAATTTCCCTCACATGCTTTCTTGAAGTTGTTATGGTTATGGTTATTGACGCACCCCAAACTCTTTGAGAAACTCAAATGCGAGTCCTAAAGTGAAAACAACGGAAGAAAAAAGAATTGGAGCATGTTCCTTAGCACGCAACACTTTTGAAGTAAGAGGAGCATGCTAGAATTTTAGAGTGAGGATTAGGACAAGTGACAAGCGTGTCAATTATTTATATCAATTTGCACAAACCAAACAACAAAGTTTGTTAGTGCATAATTGGAACATTTTTTGTGCACGAATGAACCACATACATACATGGACTCACAAGACTCACCATGGCCCAAATTTGGGGGAACCACCATCTTTTGTGTGACTTGCCACAAGGGCTACACCCAAATGGCGTTTTTCTTGGGACTGCCAAGTTGGGAGTCCCACAATTCTCAAAATTTGGACTCTCGCCATTTTGGACACCCATAACTTCTTGTGGAGACCTCCAATTAATGTGAGGTTTAAAGCAAAGTTGTAATCCTCATCAAAAGCTTTCCAATGATATGTGACACACCTCTTGCATGCATATAATTCAAGGTGATTTTCAACTTTTAATGGTTGGGAGTCAAATTGACACTTTGACTCCCAACCTTTTTTTTAGCCATAATTTGTGTCGTAAGTACTTAAATGAATAATGTGAGCCTATTTTAGACATTTACATCTTAAGAAATTTTCAATGGTATAAGGAAGTTTTCAATCCAATGAATTTTGACCCTTCAAACCATTCTTTGAAAATTCAAAACTTTAATTTCCAAAGTGAAAGTCCATTTGGGAGTGTGTGGGCTCACTCCTTCACACTCTCTCGCACTCCTGAAAATGTGAATGTGACTCTTGAGTTGCATTCTCGGCCCACACCTTTCCATGTCCTTACTTTAACTACAAGCTCAAGGCTACGGTTACGATAGTTATACTAAAGAAACAAATAATGTTGGAATATTTTTCGTCGTCAATATGCAAAAAAAATTAATAATTGAATCTAAAAATGAAAAATTAAAAAATTCTTATGTTCACACTATGACCTCAATTTAGTTCCTTTCAGGTCACATATGTAACCTTTCTTTTCTTTAAAAAATTAAATTCTTTAAAAAAAAATTCATTCCTACAAAACATAATAAATATGCAAATCCCTTTGTGATCATTCCCATTGATGTTCATCAACATCTTGAATGATGCATAATCTATTGCCCTCATCAAAATGAACATCATTGTTCCCATTTACATACCCAAAAAATTAATATGGACCTTCCCAACTCAATGTCAAAGCTTTCTTCTTCCTTGGTTTCTTCATTTTGACTATTGTTTATCTAAAAACAAATCCTTCAAATGTTTGCTTTCCTTTTTTTATGGCATAAGTTCTTCTTTATTTCTTTTGTGTTTGTTCCTAATTAAGCAACACATTTTCATGGATATTTGCCACAAATTCCATTTTTTTGACGAATTATTTTGTAGTAGTTTTCATATTAGCATCATCATCCACCACAACCATTAATGCTTGTAGATAGTTGTCAACTTGAAGGCATGGTGTAGGGGGTGTATGCCTATTCAATATCATAAAAGGAAAGAATTTGCTGTTGGTTTGGATGCTGCATTAATACCCAAACATAACTCTAACCAATTGTTCATCCTAAGAATCCATGTGTTCAGGTGTGGCAAATATAATTATAATCCCATGTTTGATTATATTTATTAATAATTTTGCCATCCCATTGCACTGTGGCCATTTGGGTGCCATAAAATAATGTGTAATGCTGTAATTTTTACACATTACATCAAACTTAACCTACCATTCTCCTACATTGTCAATGATGATGAATTTGGGAACAACATATCTGCAAATGATTTCATCTTCAAGGAACCTAGTTGCAGTTTTCACCCCATGATTTGGGATAGCTTTGGCTTCATTCCATTTAAAGTAGTGGTCTATAGCTGCTATGATGTATTTGTTTCCTCCTTTTGTCTCAAGAAAAGGCCCTGTAGTGTCCATAGCCACCTTATAAAAAAAACTCACAAATAGGTATGCTCTTAAGCTTTTCATTTTTTGATCAAACACCCCCAATTATTTTCACCATTTGGCACTACTAACACATCCTCAATATTGGGTTCACATCCTTTGTCCTATTGTGCTAATAACAACACCTGTAAATTTTGGACAAAATCCTTTGTTCATTGAAATATCCGAGATCTTCATGCATTTGAACTACCATAGGCTTTTTTTCTTCCAGTTTTGGGACACACAAACCCTTAAAGTATAGTTTTTGGTCATGCCAATAATAGTTCATCATCCTTTTTTTGGCTTGTTTAACTTTCGCAACATTAGTGGATTCTGGCATCATTCCTTCATTTAGTAACTCCAGGCATATTGCATCCTTTACATGTCATTTTATTGTCTATCAAACCCATATCCTTTCATTTATCCTTTAGATATTGTGACATCTGTGTATGTTTCATCATTTCTAAACGTCTCATATGCTACCAACACCAACTCTAATTGTTGTTGCTTATCATAATACTGAGGTAGTTTTCTTTTAAATGTTTATCTTCCTTTAAGAGTCTTCAAAACTCCAACCTCTTCTATTTTTACTTCTTTTTTATCTTCTTATTCACCAAAATCCTTAGAGGTCTTGCCTTTTTCTAAAAGAACATCCACCATGTACAATTGGTGGTCATTAGCACAACACTAATGGTTAATGCCAAAACGACATTCATTATGTTACAAATATTTTTGTCCCTATTTTTTGAATCTAGGCCATTCCAGTTTTCTTCCAATTTGGATGGTCCTTAGATCCTAAATTTCTTCATTAAAATCATCATCATTTGTAATTTTGCTGACTGGGTTTTGCTCAATGCGTCTACATTAAAGTGACGTAATTTTGGCCTATGAACTATTTTTAAATTAAAGTCTTGCAACATATCAATCCACCTTCCTTTCCATTCATGTGCATTTGACACATTTGCTAGCCAATTTAATGGGTTATGATCTATTCTCAAGACAAAGTGGTTTATGTGTAGGTGTTGTCCAAGAAGTGTATAATACCCTATATCAAGGCATAGCATTCACCTTCCATGGGGTGAAACTTTCTTTATGCCTAAAATAAACCCTTGTTGGCATATGCCACCATTTTTTCATGTTTCCCTTCTTGTTGTGATAATATTGTTCCAACACCCTTTTCAACTATGTTTTATAGTCAAGATGTAGTTACAAAAGGGGGGGTTTTCTACTAGTGTCATGTGATATCAACTACAGAATTTGCTTATGGCTTTATGAAAAAATTATATCTATTTCATCCAAATGGTACCCCGCATCAACCTAATCATAATCGTTTGTATTAATGTTAGATTTTGTGACAAAGGTTGTCATCGAATTTTACTTAATTGATCCATCCATTTAAAAAGAGAATGGGGTTTTTATAATTTGTAATTTTTCCAGGTTGCTATTGATGGCATTGATTGTAGGCTCTAAATTTAGTCAGTGCAACATGTTCACCATAGTTAATGGTAGGACTTGTACATTTGCACTGGGACCATTTTGCACTTGTATCAAACTTCATTCTATATCCATTATGGTGCCTATTTTGGTCAAGAAATATTACCCTAACAAGATGTCGTAGCTATTTGTGTCCATGACCATGAATGTCATGTTACACTACACATTGCCAACCTTAATAATCATTTCTTCAATTCTACCCGTAGTTTACATAATAATTTTTGATGCAGTTTTGTAATTTTAAAAACTTGACACCAAGTGCATTATGCTTAGCTCCTCAACCACATTTGCAACCATCACTGACATAAACACTCCGGTGTTGATTAGTCCTTCAACAACATAGTTGTTTATTTCCACCATTAAGTGAAATGTCTTACTTTTGTGAGTTTTGTTGATGTAAATCTTGTGAGTTGCTAAAGGTGTTGAAACTACACATGTTTGGTTATCCCCAAATTCAGAATCTCACTTTTGTCTTACTAGTTTTACTAAGCTTTCAAGGTGTTTTTGTTCTTTCGAAATCATGAGTATTGTTTCCATTAATGAAAGAAAAATCTTTCCTTTGATAAAATGGGAAAATATTTTAAATCTCATAGATGCTTCCCTACTCATCCCTATTCCTTCTGCATGGATTCTTTTCTCCACATAGCTTGTTCAATTGTTGCATTGTAGCTTCATCATCATCAATAACACTTCTAGAAAATTTGTTATTCCAAAGGGTAGTTTCTCATCCTTTGGTTTCTTCCAACACTATTGTTTATAATCGCCCAAACCTAAGCATAAAATGCACTTAATCCCACAATTTTGTGTCTTATGTGACATACCACATTTGGTGCATTTTGGTCATGATTCATTCAATTTTGGATAGGCAATGGCTAAATGATCTTCCCTTCTACAAATTTGGCATTCCCCATAGGCATTAAAAGAAGATGAGCATCGGCATCAGGTGCATTCCCTTTTAAAAAATTGATCAATGTGCTATTCAATGCATTGATTTGTTTTTTTATCATAGTTTCATAACCTCCATCTTCTTGTTTTTCCTTCAAGGGTTCATAGGGCATCTTGCCCAATTCACCCTTTCCAATTTTACTATAGCCCCAATTAGTTTTTCGATGTCAATTAATGTGTTTACAACACAACTTGCGGATTTTTGACCTCAACCTGGCCAAGAATCTTTGTCATTATTTTGCATCTTGTATTTTGCCCCTTTAAAAAAACTTTTTAAGAAATTCAAAATGCTTCTGAGCCCTTTCCTTGGGTTCCTATTTAATGGCGTTAAATTACATTCGGATGTCATCTACATTAACATCTCTATATTTTTATACTATCAGAATACATAGTTCAGTCCAATCAGTTGGAGTTGGGTTCAATTTCTTGAACCACTCCTTGGCTCTCTCTCTTTAGTTCAACTTTATAGTTTTGAAAAGTTTGTCTACATTAAGATCTTGTATTTTGACAACCATTGTTAGTTTTTTTGCCCATTCATTGACATCCTCATGGTCCCACCCTTTACAATTTTGAGTGAGGCGAGTCCAATTACTCTTATGATTAGAGACTCAATGATTAGCTCTTTGAGAAAACCAATATCATCAAATTCAATAACCCTAGATCAAATTTTGTAACTCATTACATGATTCTTACTCTTTAAAGCTGTTATATACAACTTTAGGCATCAATCCAAAAAATCAAATTGGTCTCCTTTTCTTATTGGTTTTAAAGGTAGAATATTAGAAGGTAGGAGAGAAAAGTTTTGTTCATTGGTGGATTCCAATTGGCACTGCCACCTTTGCTTTGAATCCCACCACATCCTCCAGATTATTACGTGAGATCTTACTCCAATGTGCTCCACCCTAAGAATGCGATCTCTAATATGAAACAAATCCCTTATACTTAGTACGTAGAATCTAGTAAAATGGTTAGGTGATGTATAAAGTTTGGGAGTCCAAATGTCTCCTATTCTAGGTGTCCTATTTTTTCTTTCAAGAATTGAAGATGATACTTTACACAAGGTATAAGTTGAAATGATATTGCCTCTATAGATTTGCAATTGATTCCCATCCTCCTATCCCATTTCTTATTTTCACCTAGACTTGAGCTAGTGTGTAAAAACCATTATGAACTATTTCCACTACAACATCATTGATCTAAATTTCATTAAGACTTACCCCTACAATGACTATTACTCCAAATCCCAATAGATGCAAAATTAAGGCTCTTATTTGATGTCCAAGTTGCCTTATTAGGTAATCAAATCTAATGATTAATTGTTGCTCATGAATGTCTTGGGTGATATCATTTATTCAACTAAACTCATCTCCACTAGATGCCCACATACTGTTTTGTTGAAACTATTGTCATATTTTATTGCATATGAGTTCAACCAGTGCCATATAACAACCCATTCTCATACCATAAGAAGAGTGAAGAAAAACTCTTCTATAAAGATGATGCACAACACAAGCACTATCCATAGAAATGCCGATTCTAATGTTATTGACTATACACATCACATAAGAGATGTACGCATAAATATTAACATTTTGTTCCTACTTCATACTTGATAGAGCAAATGTCAAGAGTTTGACGTATCGGTCCCCAAAAGGCACAATCTTGATGCTTATTCTTATCTTACTACAAGTGATGCTACCTAATGATACATAAACAAGATCATCCAGGGACATGCTAATGTTTAAATTTATAGAGGTATAACTTGAGGTCAGAATTCTCAATGTTCATTGAGTTCAATTGAGCTGCTAAACCACCCCCACTTGTGGAACAATGACTCTTGACCAATAAGTTGTGCATTCCACACAAACAAACAAATCCTCTTACTCTCCCTCACATGTTTTCTTGAAATTGTTATGGCTATGGCTATATTGGAGAAACAAACAATGATGGAACACTTTCCATTGTCACTACGCAAAAAGTTGACAATAATTGAATCTAAAAATGAAAACCTGAAAACTTTCTGTGTTCACACTATGACCTTATCCAATTCACTTCCCTCCAGATCACATTGATATTAAGCTAGTACTTGACTTAGGTCATACCATACTAGTTTGATATTTGATACCAGTCTCTGACCCTTTATAACAGACCAACACTCGTATATACTCACTTACTTGTGGGTTCTAAAAAAACATTCAAAGAACCTGTTTTGATATATGCATAAAACTACAGTTCTAAACAAAAATGTCAAAGACTGGTCAGTGCAACATCCGTTCTTTAATTTTTTTAAATAACCAGAACGGACGGTTCTTTGATACTGATTCATTCCCCAAAAGAACCGAAACCAAAGATGGTTCTCTGATTCTGGAATATTTTAAAAGAAACTGCACAACACTGGTCTCATCAGATTGTTCATCTACACTGTCCGAAATGCATTCATGGAGGTGCTGGGGAGATTGTGTGCGATAATGGGCGAGGAGGAAACTTCCATGGGTAACCTAATAGTGTGATTGGATGAACAGAAGAGTTTAATAATAATGAGTTACCAGACCGAAAGCCCACATGGAGCTTCGTTACAGTAGCAACGGTGGCCTTCCGCGTGGCTTCTCCGGTTCTAACTGGGCACTGCTGGCTGGCTGGCTGGCTGGCAACACCCCTTATACGCAACACACACACACCGGATTTCGTACGCACTGGAGATGAGGCGCTCGCTCTCGATCGCTAGTTACCCTTCGCGCATTCTTCCTGTGTGTGTGGCCCTCTCTGCCGAAATGATTTCGCCCTCAGAGAGCAAAAGATTCTAAACGTGAGGAGAAGATTATGTGGGCATCATGGAGAAGACTACAACTGATAAGAGGAGCTCGAGAACTCGCGGGATGCAACAGCAACGATATTAGGCTTTTAAAAGCTCCGAGCTTCTGGGGGGAAGATGGTCGGGTAAGTGGGGTTTCAAATTTTTATTAAGTGTGGTAAGTGGGGTTCCGGGAGCTTGGAGCGGGACTAGTAATCTGCTCTGCTCTGGGGGGAGGACTCCAGAGAAGGTGTTTTCTTTGGGCTCTGAAAGAGCGATGGCGTTTTGGTTCCAAAGATTTCTCCGGTCATGCAGAATCAACAGCAGCAAGTGCTCTCGTTGTCCGGGGTTGGGGCTTTGGGAGGAGGAGGAGGATTTGGTGGTGGAAGTGGCGGCAGTTCCTGGGCGGGTTTGAGCCCTGTCCTGGGTTCACTGGTGGAGTTTCCAGAGCTGGAAGTGAAGAGAAGGCGGAAGAAAAGGAAGGAGAAGCGTAGATCTTCCTTGGTTAGAGATGGCGCCGTGTTTTCGGCGGGAGTCTTCGGCGGTGACGACAGTGGTCCAGAGAGTGAGTATTCGCTGGAGAATGGCTTGAGCTGGAACCATGGGGAGGTCTCCAAGACGCTGCTGTCGCAGCAGCAGCATCATGAGGTCAGGAGGGAGCGAGAACTTTACCTCGACAGGAATGATGGCGAACTTCGGAAGCCGCCGCATCAGGTCTGGCGGCTGGAGGAGCAAAAGCCATTTGACAGCAGCGTCAGTAAGGGAAGCAAGAGGGAGCATAAGAAAGAAGGGAAGAAGCAACAACAACATACGGAGATTTTCTCGGATACGGACACGAATGCAGGAAGGAAACGCAAGCGAAAGGAGATCGAAACCGCGGTCCCCTGGACAGAAGAGATGGTGCAGTACCTGTTCGAGACATACGACGACGTACATCGGCGTCTTTGGATCGAGAGCCGAGGCAAGGTAAAGAACCAGAAGAAGTGGGACCCGATCATCAAGACGATGCGAGAAAGGTTCCGACGAGAGTTCACCAAGAACCAGTGCGAGAGCAAGTACTGGAAGGTGCGGAGAGAATGCACCAAGTACAAGATAAAGCTGGAGAAGCGCGCAGCAGAGACTGATCATCACTACCCTGGGAAAGCTGTTGGTGCTATTCGTGAACTCTTGAAGCCCAAATTCTTCGACGTGTGGTTCGAAGTTTCGGGGAAGAGCGCTGCTCCGATGCCTGAGATCGAGCTCTCCTCAGACTCCGCAGAGATGCGGGAAATGTCACAAGAGCGTGCCGTGAGTGAAAAGGAAGAACAAGATGGCGAACATTTGGATCATCATCACGATCATCATCGCCACAAACATAACAACAACCCAGGCTGCGGTATTGTGCGGGAGATGCAGGAGGCCATCAGCATTCAACTTGAAGCTTCGGAGAAGCGCGAGGAGGCTCTGAATATTAGGGCAGAGCTGACGATGGAGCTACTAAGGCAGCACATGGAGCGGATGGAGAGAACAGGGTCCAGTGTGGAGGACGCAAGGAGGCGGCAGCTGCACATGATCGAGGGGGTCGATAACAAGCTTGACCGGCTCGTGCAGGGCTTGAATGCACTCAATGGCAACATTGGAGCTCTCATTGGCAGGCTGCAAGCTTTGAACCAGTCTCACAAATAGGTTTTTTCACACCTTTGGTTTCAGGAAGTACATGTATAACTGAGTGTTTTCACATATACAACAGGAGGGAGGCTCATGGATATAAGCAATCTTGTGGATGTGGGGCTTTCTGTCTTCGTTGAATAGATGCCTTTTTCTTGCTCAACATTCAGTATGTTGAAACAGGCTTTGTATGGAGGCTGGGTCTTGTTGTGTCCCTGAGAAATCAAATTGTGTCGAATCCTTGATTGAGATGATTCTTGTTGTCTGTTGCACAAGTCTTTTAGCCTGGATGTTGAGGAAAAGGTTTTTCTGTCTAGGTGGCAAGTGTGCTGAGTAAGAGAATGTGCAAAATGATTAGATGCTGTTTTGGAACAATTAGGTCTCTGCTAAATTTTTTTTGGGTCTTCTAGGGTTATGAATGTGGAGGATCTATGATGATGACAAACAAAATCTTTGGAAATAAAATGTCCATAGTATTAGCATGCTTAAGATTACTTCCTTCCTTCTGAGGCTGGTAGAAGTAAAAATGCAGATGAATGAGTTGAGGCAAAGAAATGCATATATGAGGACACATCAGGCAAAAAACTGATTTCTTCATAGATGACTGGCCTTCCTACCTGATGGAGCAAATCTTGCAATTAACAACACTCAGCATCCATGGGATGAAATGTTTGAGCTTAATCTATGCTCTTCTCAATTGTTATTTTCATTTAAAACAGGTGGTCTATAGAGTTCTATAACCAGAACAAGGAGAAACCCAAAAGTCACAACAACTTTTTGGTGCAACTAATATTTTCTCTGAGAGTGATGCACTCTTATGTGGCAAGCTGGTTTTGATGCAAGCTTATTCCAGACAGTTTCCTTACCTGTTTGTGTATCTGTTGTTGTCAGATTATTCAGTTGCTCTGTTCAATGAGTAAAGTGGATCTGGGAAAGAACCAATCTGGCATTTGCTGTTTGGTTCTTCCAGTTGCTCCATTCAATGAGTAAAGTGGGTCTGGGAAAGAATCCAATCAGACATTGCAAGAGTGCAAGTATCCATCATGCACGTCCTGTTGGCCCCTGCACAAGTGCAAAGTTGTCACATGTTTTGTTATTATTCAAATAAACCATCTCTCCTTTTAGTTTTCTCCTTCTTATTCATGGTTATATTTTTTTCTATTCTTTGTTCTACATAGAGGGGAAGATAGAACAGGAAATTCCAATGGCAATTAGGGTTATGGTGAAATTACTCATGGAGCTGATTGATATAGGATGCTACTGGAGATAGATTATGGGCTTCTGGCTCCTATTTAGATGCACAGTGTTGGACAAAGTAATTCTCGACAATTCAGGTTCCTTGACCCTGTTGATGAGAGGGGAATGATATGAGCTTTGGTTCCATGTAGAACTAAGTTCCTCTGACAGGATTCTGAAAGAATTTTAAGCAGAAAAACACTATTGGATATATGATGCAGGTGTTCAGCATGATATGTTGCATGAACTCATGATGCACCCAGTGTTAGGAAGCTTCATTTCACAGAGGTGTCCTTCATGTTGCACCCAGTGTTAGAAAGCTTCATTTCACAGAGGTGACACTTCATGATGCACCAGTGTTAGAAGCTTCATTTCACAGAGATGACACTTCATGATGCACCCAGTGTCAGAAAGCTCATTTCACAGAGGTATTCTTTGTTGAACCCTGGCATCAGCTGAGCAGATAATATGTTTTCTATAATTATGTATGGCCTGGGAAAACTGTTCATCCTTGTTATATTGATGCAGAGTCCTCAAACAGAATATGCAGGGATCAACTATCTACATGAGTCACATGTCTCATGTGGATTGCAATGTTTCAAATCCTGCCATTTTGGAGCAGTGAATGGTCAATTTTGTAGTTTCTGAATGCTTTGTACCTCAGAAGAGTTCTTCATAGCTCAAGTGACTAGCAAAATAGTTGGTCTTCTGAAGATAAAGTACCTAAAGTTTCTATTTGTTCAAACTAAATGTTTTATTAAGAAAGTGTGTTTTATATTCAGGTTTTCCAACCTTTGAAGGTTGAAATTGATTATTTTAAGGTTTCTTAATTTTAGGTGTGGAGCTTTCAGAGCTCACTTTGTCCTTAAAAGATCATGCTCTTAAAGTACTCTATGTTTCTGTTTTCTCTTCTTATTTCATTGTTCGGTTACCTTTTGGTTTTTTGTCCCTTTGTATTTCCCATTCTTCTTGGTGTGACAGAGAAAAGGGGGAAGGGAACCAGATCTCTGATTATTTGACACCACCAGCTTCTATTCAGCAGGCCCAAGAGGCTACACCCCTCTCACTTGGTTACAGTCACATAACACTGAACAGTCCCAACAGCCCCATTGAGTCCTGGCTCAGATCAAATTTTTTCCTATTTCTCTCTTATGAACAAATGCAGTCTCACATTTCCCTTCAGTGATTGTAAAGCACTTGTAGAGAATTCCTAGTGTATTTGGAGGGCATTTTATAGGTATTAATTGGTAGGAGGGATCTTATGCCTATTCCTTAAGGGTAGGAAGGAAATTATGAGTACGTATAGGTGTAAAATCCCTCTCACTTTTAGGGAGCAGGCATAAGAACCCTCTTCCTCTGACACCTCATGGCCTGTGAAGGTTTCCATGGTAGGTAAGGCCCTTGGTTCAGGGTGTTACCAGAATAAGGGTACCACTTGAGGCCACAGCCAAGGTGGTGCCTGCATGCTGGTTACACCCTCCAAGGGCCTTTGCCAGCATAAAGCAACTGCCTCCCCTGATCGATTTGTACAGACTAACATTTCAGAACGAAATATTCCTCTTTTAGTGTAAGATCCCTCTGCCATAGGCAAGTGAATCTTAGATTTTAAAGGTGTGCTCCAAATAAACTTTGAAAGTTCTGTTAGTGCTTTATGTTCATGATAATGTTTGTCTCATAAAGCCCTAGGGTGGGGGACATTCACAAAATGGGTGGCTGGATTTAGCTAGGGCCTCATCCTAGGCCCTTTATTTTGCAAATGGCCCCACCCTGGAGTTTTACCTACACAGAATGTCTGAATCAGCACTTAATAAATCTCCCTCAGTGAGTTTCACATCCTAAAGTCTACCACCATGAAGCATACCAGGAGGACTGCTCACCATTCAGACATTTGTGAATGACAATTACTCCAGCACACCTGCATCCCACATAATTGCTGTCATACACCTTAATCCAGCCACTCCTGAAATTCACATCCATTCTCTTCCTTACCTTATGAGATGAAAATACTTTACTGCAGTCCTGTGGGCAGAGGCCTTGCAAGATTGAATGTTGAATGATTACATGTCTTTGGGTTGGAGACAAAGAATCAGTTCAGCAGGGCCTTTGTTTCTGGCTTTGAGCAAATTCAATGGGCAAGAAGATTAAGTGTGTGGCAGCCAACTCACAATGCTCTCACTTAGTAGCTGCATTGTTACCAATATGAAGCTCATCAAATCTCTATCTATGCTCAATTGTTGCTATTCAAGATCACAATTAAGACTTATTATAGTCTCCTTTGGTGTCCTCTCTCTGTGGAGGAGGATTCTATCGTTTAGTTCTTTTCTTCACTGGCCCGCTGTCACTACTATTGTCCAAAGATAACTTGATCTGTATAGGGGAAAGCACAGCTGTCAGGGTATTATGCCCTGGGAACTTGGCCTCTCTTCCCAGTGCATAATACCCTGACAGCAGTGCCTTCCCTGGTGTAACAACTGAGGAGTGGCCATGATCTACAGCCATGGTTCTCCCTCAACAGTAATGGCTGTGTGAGTGGGATCTCCTGCACCATAAGGCCTGCTCACACAGGATCTTCCATAGAAATGGGTGGCAACCCCATGAGTGGGAAATACCACCTGGTAAGGTCTCCCAAATAACAAAGAGGGATTTCCCCTGAGGTAGTCATGACTAGTAATAATTTCAAAGCAGATTCTTGGAACACATTGCAGGGAAGGGACGAAGGGGCCGTGTTCTGGATATCTGGATGTCATGCAAGTCAGTCCACAAGTAGTAGAGTGAAATGGGTTTAGTATTTTGGAAGGGTATGGAAAAAGCATTACAACTAAGGCCTCATATCTCTAGTTGGGCTATAAAGCCCTTCCCCATATGTCATTCTAGTATGTTTATGTTTAATATTTCTTGAAGCAGAATTGAGTTGCTGTAGCAGTCTGCATTGCACAATAACTTGCAATCTGTCACTAGACTCAGGAAACCCAACATTTCCACACTGAGCTCTGCAAGGGTGTGTGAGATTCTCCTTGCATTGACTGAAGTGTGACTCCATCTCTTTGTCAGGCTACATTGAGTTACAGGGTTTTTTATGTATAAAAGTTGAGGAGCATGGGCATGGTAAGCCTTTTGCCTTATAACAGGGGGTTGCTTCTTGTCACAAAATTTCATGTGCAGATCCTGTGGGGTTAGACAGGCTTATCAGTGGTCACAGACTGCAGTAGCATTGTGTGTCTTTTGCAGATTTGATGAATCAAAGACCATAGATGGTGAGCAGTGTTCATTTGAGACAGAATCTTCACAATGTGCATCAGTATGGACACAAGCATGTGAAGCTTTTTGTTGATAACCCTGCATGAGAAATACTCAGATTCACTAGAGCTGTTAGAACTGTAGACCCATTTAAAGTTGTGGGCAAGCCACATACACTATGGGTTTCATTTGCACAACTTGATGAAGCTCATGATGATCTTGTCAATGCCAGAGTTATCTATGACAAGGCAGTGCAGGTAAAGGCCCTACAAGGCAGTGGATGACTTGGCAAACGTATTGTGTGTGAATGGGTGGAAATGGGGCTTCACAAAAGAATTTCAAAGGTGCTTTGAAGCTCATGGCCTGTGCCATAGCTGAGCCTTCAACAGCTGTCAAGCAGATAGCTTAGTGGTTTCCTGCCCACAACAGGCATATGCAAAGGAACAGAGAGGATTGCCGATTTCCATTGTTGAGCAAAATATGTGATTTCAACATCTTCACTGCACTTTAGTATGATTGTCGTGTGTTGAACTATAAGATAATTCAGGTTTTTTTAACCTTCCAAGAAGATATTATTGACTGTTTTTTCAACTACATTTTTCTGTGGAAAGTCCTGAGAAGGGGTTGCACAAGTTCAAATGCGGGCATATGTGTTCCCTTGAAGCTTTGGTCATTCTATGTCGATTTGGAAGGGAGGTTGAGTACTTTGAATGACACTTTGTTCAATATCTTCACTGCACTTTAGCAGGATTGTTGTGTGTTGAAACTATAAAGATGATTTAGATTTTTTTACCTTGCAAGAAGATTTTGATGGGCTTTTTTTCAATTACGATTTTTGATGTAGTGGCAGTAGAAGGGCATGCACCAGTTCAAATGGCGGCTTATAAATCCTTTGAAAGCTTTGGTCATTCTATGTCAATTTGGAAGAGAGCTTGCAAACTAGATGGGTTTTCAACCCTTGTTATACTAGTGTGACATGTACTTGACATCCTAGCTAGTCAAATGGAGACATAATGCATATTTTTTGTTGCTCGCATTTTGACTACACTTCAAAGATGTTGTCTTCAAATGGAAAATATGGACAAGTTAATATTTGTCCACCAAAATTGACCGTCTAATTCACATATTGGTTATTTGAAACCCATTGATGTTGCATTTGCATGTGAGATGAAATGTGATTTGATGGTAGAGCTGGAAGTTGAATTTGAAAACCAAGTCAACAATGAAATTTTAGACTTGTATGATTCTTCTTAATTCTACATGTTTTTTATGTGGAGCTGATTTGTCCGTGTTTATGCTAGGTTGAAGATGATGAATGGAAACATTTGCCAAGTGATGGGTTTTGGGCAACTCTTTTATGATTCCATTTCACTATGTGAGTGTTTCATAATTATCTAAAATTTGTAGTGGCACTTGCATCTTAAGTGTCTTCTATCATTTTGTATTTTGTCTTAAGTCTAAATGTTTTCTTTTTTATTTTTTTTGTCTTTGTGTCTTAAGTTTAAGTGTCTTGTGTGTGTGTGTGTGTGTTTAGTATTCTAAGTGTTATTTTGTCTTTGTGTTCTCAAGTAATTAATCAATTAGTCATAGTGTCAATTATGTCTTTAGTTAATGTCTTTAGCAAATGTTACCATCAATGTCATTAGTGTGTGAAATTTGTGGAACTTTCAATGTTGTTTTTCGTGTCTAGTGTTTTTTTACGATTTGTTTGTATATCATGTTTTGTGTATGTTTGATATGTATCTTTGTTTTTTATATTTCCAATTTGAAATTTGTGTGTGTGACAAATCAATGGCCAAATGGAAGATGGAATGGAAAGATTTACAAGACTTGCCTTAAATTTAAAACCACCAAACATGACAAATAAAAACCTTCACATTTTGATTCACATATTTTATAAAATTTAAAGTTTAACCAACAGTTGGATTGTAATTTTTTTTTGCTTCAATGGCAACCATGACAATAATCTCTTTAAGATTTTAATTTGCACTTTGCTTTCAAAACTTGTAATTGTGCTACTTTTAGATTGAAAAGAAAGAACTTTTGCCTTGTACATTTAAAATATTCATGACTATTTGTCAAAGCTTAAAGACCTGGCAAAGATCTGACCTTGTAAGAGATTATTAAAAACTTGACATGTGTTTTTAAGGGGGTCTTCCAAAAACTCTCACAAGAGAACTTGCTTGTGCCCATCCAGGTTTCTATTAAACACCGACCTTATACCCGATTAATCACATACTCTAACCATTGCTCCCACCTCATAACTGCCCCTCTTTGGATTTTAAAAACCTGGACCCAGGTGACTCTTTAAATCTCCTAAAATAAAAGAACTAGACCCTGGCAGTTCTTTAATTTTTTTAATACCTGGACCCGACTATTAAAAAAAAAGAAAAGAAAGACAAATACCCGGCCCACACTGGTGTCCACTCCCCAACATAGTTGGTGACTGACCTGTTGGAAGGTGCCAGTCACAACTCCTTTTTATTGGAGTTGATTGTGGAAGGCTGTTGCTCAATCATGCGTGACAGCTTGTATCTGCCGCCAGACTTGAACGGAAGACACTAAGCGCCACTTTAGATGGGGTCCAAGGTCCAGGGTCCAATGAAATAGAGCAATCCAAATGGATCAGAGTCATAAATTAGACCCACAGCCTCATGACCAAAACCAGGCTAAACCTACATGGCACCGTTTTGGAGGGGAAATTACTTGGTTCCAACCAAGAAAAAAGCTAGAAGGAGAGCTCATGGTTTGAAGAACCAAGATGCAATCTAGTGTCCAACTCAAGGATTCAATTTGCTTCAAATGAGTCCAAATTGGTTCCTAGGACCTAAATCAGCTAAGGATACTTGATGCAGGCCCTACAAAAGTAGGGGCTGCTTCTTTTTTCCCTGACTACCCACTTTCCCGTCCAAGAAGTGTGCGGAGGTGGCCGGACACATTTTGGTGGTGGTGCTGCTTTCCAGACCCTGTAAACTTAGCTTTCAGTTTTGTGCCCCTTGGTGGATATCTTGGCTTGGAGGTCAAGACATTTTTCAAGCCACAATTTTCTGCCAGCACATGCCCCCCTCCCGCCCCCACAAACACCAAATTTACTTTTGGCTTGATTTCCGGCTTGTTGATGTGATAACTCTGTTTACATTGATAACATTTTGAAAGATCAACTGTATTTTAGTCTAATGAAAAGGCAATTATGGTCAAAATGACACCAATGCAAACATGATCACATGTAGATTAGCATTCAAAAGCACATAGTGTCAGCTGAGGCAGGAACATGTGCTTGAGGGAAGCCATTAAATCAGCTATGGGTCCGTATTGTGGGCAATACAAAAGCACCGTGTCCTGCTTTTTTCCCTTGACTAGTACTCGTTGCCCATACAAGATGTGTTTACCTGGACACATCTTAGTGCTACCCATTATACACTTTGGTCCTGTTGTGTACATTTTGGGCTTGTAATGGATGTCCATTCCAAGTCAAAAACCCATTACAAGTCCCCAAACCATGCATAACATGGCTCCAAAGTGTGTTTGGGCATCATCCATAGTTTTTGAGAAAGAGATGGATCAGGCCAAAGGCAGGGAAGGAAAAAAAGAAACATGCAGAATTTTTGTATTGCTTGCAGAAAGGACTAAGGACCGACAGTTAATTTAACATCTTTAGCGCTTGAATGAGTTCATGTACAAGATTTCATGGCAAAAAATAGTCATACCACAAAATGATATCACATAAACTTGGGAGTCAATTTCTAAAGCTGCTCAAATAATTGAGCAAGAGAGAAGCAAATAGTAGTCATAGCACAAAATCATATCGTGTAAAATTGGGCATCAATTTCTAATGTTGCTCATATTATTGACCAAGTCAACTTTTAGAATGTGGGCTAGAGCAAACCGACATTAATTTGGTCCTTTCACCATCTTCTTTAATGTAGAATAGCTGGTGAGCGAACAATTAAGTGCTCAGGGCAGGCTGGATCCAAGGGGAGAGTTAAATTGTTTCAGGTGTTCAAACAAAACTTGAACCCCTCCTATTGGTGCATTTGGCACACTCAAAATCATCACAAACAGATCAGAATTGAGAAAGTTATGGCCCCCCAAAGTAGAGGGGATCAAGAACACAAAAAATCAAACCACCGAATGTTACAAAGTCAGTTCCTGAACACGTAAAAAATTCCTTGTATGTTACTCTATTATTATTAGAGTTACTATTAGAGTTCCAAGATGATTTGTAAAACTGAAGGTGGTGCTCCTATAGCACTTAAAGTTGTTTAAAATGAATAAGAAATGAGAAAGTTAAAAGCTTTGAAAGTAAAAAGGGTCCAAAGAGAAGAAAAAAAAGGAAAAAACCATGTTTTGTGAGTTGGAAAGCTTATTTTTCATCTTGCTATTTTTTCATTATTCCTTTTCATTTGCAATTCAAAGATGATTTCTAGAGCTTGAGGTAGTGCTCCCATAACATTTTAAATCACTCAAAATGAAGCACATATGAGAAAGATTTAAAGAAGTGTTTGATGATAGAGTAGTGTTCGGTGATGGATAGTTCTTCCCTAATGAATCTTCTAAAATTAGTTTGGATGATGCACTATATTTGAGATAATATCATTGTATTTGGGGTAATATCATTAGTTATCATATTCAAATTTAATGCTCAATGTTTGTTCTTCCTTCACCAATAATTTTTCAATAAGTCAACTAAAAAAATCATTTTCTTTTTTTGAATTTTTTGCACCCATCATATCCTATATGAATTTTCAAGAAATTAACCCATTTTCACACCCATGTGATTTTGACTTCATCCAAAGTTTGTGATCCATGTCATTTTATCGCAACCAATGAAATTGCTTTAAATGTGTATATGAATATTAATGTACAAAGTTATATTCCAAAAAAAAAGGGGCTAAACAAAATGAAAGGAAAAAAATGAAGAAATAAAAGACATAATTGAAAATAAATGGTAAAGTTTGAAATCTCAATGACCTAGAATTAAAGTACTAGACTGTTGCTCAAGCAACACATGATCCAATAAACTTGCATGTGATTTGGCATTTGGTTTAGTTAATCTCCGGCAATAATAATGTCATTTAAAAATATGTAGATGTGCAGGGAACATCAAGGTAGTTTCTAGTTGTACCCAATACTAAGGGTAAACAATGCTAGTTGCATTCATAAGCTTTTGTGCTGGAAACCTTATGTCAAGTTCAAGTATCAAACCCTTTGTAGCATAAGTGCATTGGTTTTTCACATCTTGGCATACAACTGCCCAATCTTCCTTGGTGAACATGGACACAACTCCAATGCACTTATCAATTTTGTGCAACATGTTAAACTATTCCTTGAAATAAGAAGCAACATAGTCCATTTGTGTGGTGGGCTTAACATACCAAACTACTGGCAACATATCAGATTTAAACTCCACTAAATCCACAAAATACTAGAACTAGTCATGTGAAAAATGGTGTTCAAGTGTCCACATAGAGGTCATAAAGATCAACTTGAGTTAGCTTCATAGTTGCCACAAAATCACAAATGAAACGATCTTTGTTTTGAGCAAGTTTGTTCGCTTCATAGTTGCCACAAAATCACAAATGAAACGATCTTTGTTTTGAGCAAGTTTGTTCAAGCTTTGCACTACCTCCAACATAGGCCACATACAAGTTAGTCCCATCATTGTTCCCACATCACAAAGCAATTCATAGTTAGTGGCAACAATAAGATTAGTAGGAAGATTTTCAAACATTTTCATGATAATAAACTTATACTCAAATACCAGTCTTTTAGAAGGGGCTAGCATTGAAATCCATTAAATTCAAATGTTTTTTAGAATCTTCAAGCCCCTTGACTCAATTACTTCAGCCAACTTTGTGCACTCCAAATGCCTTTTTGCAGACTAGTTATAGTAGGTGTACATAGAAGAAAGAAAACTTTCAATCTTTGCAACAAGTGTCAAGGATGATATAGTTTAAACAACAAGATTGCATCGGTGTGCCATATAGTGAATCCTTACAACAAAAAGGCAATGCTTGCTAACCAATTAGATAGCCACACTAGTTTTCAAGCCTTGGAAGACTATTACACTATTAACCCCAAAACAAACAATTTTGTTAGCAATTTTAGTTTTTAACATCCCACCAAAAATAACAAGAGAGTGAATAATGCAGAAGTGAGGTTGTCAGATGTACCTCCATGGACAATTATTTCCAAATTCAAAAAAATTGGAACCTTACGCCAATTTTCAACAATATATACATGAACAACCTAAACTGGTTGTCCAAAGTGGTGACCTTGTCACAATTGATTAAAATGAATCTAGCCTATTGAATTAGCAACATAATCTGTTTCAAAATAACATTATGCATGGCTGTATCCATACCCCAGCTAGTTGAGTTTGTCCAATGTTTCTTGGGAGTATGTTAAAAAAAGAATGAACTACCTAATTTCCTTGGGTTAAACTTGTGGTAGATCTTACAAGCAAAATTTAGATGATACACTGCAAGGTTTGTTCTTTGGTTGAAGGTAAGGACAAAATTCTAAACCCTAAGTTGGATGGTTTGCAAAAACATGCAAGAAAAAGGAAAGCACTAATTTCTCATCTAGGAGTTTTGCTTAATGAGTCTTATATCAACAATGGTAGGAAACACTTAAGAAATGAAAGGGCTTATGTTAGTTGAAGTTCAAATTTTATTGCAAAGTTGGTGGTCAATGGAAGGAAAGCAAAAAAAAGAAAAACATGTGTCCAATTTGTGGCAATTTTTCATCTCTTGAAAAATGGCAAACCCATGACCAATTTTGAGCATATGAAAAATATGTTTCACTTCTTGAAAGTACACCACCTTCTTAATCTCTACCTCTTTATTTTTCTTCTTGGTTGGTTCCCTAGAACTAGGAACTTGAGTATTAGAAGCAACTTTGCTTGAAGAACTATAATTTTTTTTAGAATTTGCAACATCTAAGGTGCTTTAGATCTCAATAGAGCTTATAGCACCCAAGGTGCTTTGGAGTTCAACATAACTTGTAGCACCCAAGGTGTTTAGTTCGGAAAAACCTAAAGCACCAAGGGTCGATGCATTAGTGGGGTCACATGGCACATGTAATCCATGGGCATTGCCTAATTGACTTGATGATGCAAAGGTGGAAAAACGACTTGGTAAACTTGATGACCTAGCATTAGACCTAAATCTAGACAAAGAAGTCACATTAGGTAAACTTGATGATGCAAAACTAGACCCTGAATCAAATTGCACATTTGTTGAAGGCAAAGAACCATTAAAAAAAAGTTTGTATTCAAAATTTGGAGGCTTCAAAGGCAGCATTGTGTTGAACACATATTATTTCATGCATGAACAAATTGAAACTAGAAAGGTGATGAATCCCTAAACCCTAAACCCTTGGGAGTTGAAATCTTAAAGAAGGATTGATAATGCAAACAATGTTGTAGTAAATTACATAGGTAGGTGAACTTGAAAATTGAGAAGTTCTTATTTTGAAAATTGCAAATTTTTACCCTATAGACATCTTAAGAGTCATTGGATAGGAGTCTCAACACCATGTCCATTGCTCCAAAGTCTAACCTTCAACTACATGTTCAACGATCACTTAGCATTGCCACCATCAAATCACCGATTTGCTCTCCATGTAGCATCACAAGTGAGAATGTTGCAACTTGTAGCATTGAACATTCAAAGAGTAGCCTCCTAAAACATCAATGACCTTGAAGAGCTTTGAAGTTTGAACACTAAACCTCCACAGTTTTACAAAAAGAATAAAATGATTTAATAAGAGAATGTGTTGAAAACAAATGGAGGAGATAGTGTGTATGCCAACACAAGTCTCCTCCTTTTCATTGAATGATGGCAATGGAAACTTTCACATTGTTATGAAGTTGGTGACGTTTAATAAAAGTAAGTGGGAGATAGTGACAATGGGTCGTTGTTTTAGGAAATGTGACGATGATAGGTGTGTACCTTGCAATGCAAGTAGCAATGGATCCATGCCATGCATTGCATGAATGGCATCTTGTGCCTTGCTGAGGTCAAAATATGGCGATTTTTTTTAAATCCATTTTTTTTCCAAAAAGGCTTTCGCTAGCCCTTTTTTTTGGCATTTTGGTGAATTTTCACCATTAAAAAAATGTTGCTTTGGTGTTATTCATAAAGTTTTAAATTTGTTTTGATCAAATAACAAAACTCAACATGAGATTTAAAAATTTTGCTTGGTTGCCTATTTCAAAATTTGCATTAAACTTACATCCAAGATTAAATGTTTTTTACATTTGTGAAAGTCCAATTTTTTTTTTTTCATTTTGAATGCAAACTAATTAAGCAACTCAATGCTCACTTATTCATTTCAACTTGTTTTAAATCTCTATGAAAAATTTCATTCTTTATCTTGAGTACTTTATGGAAAATTTTAATATGATTAATCATTTTGAACATTTATTTCAATCCTTAGAAATGAGAATAAAAAATTCCATAAATATTATGCATTTTTTGTTATTTGTTTCTAGATAAATAGTTTGGTGCATTCATGAGTGTGTTGATTGTCCTTAAAGTTGAGATGAAAATGAAAAAATACTTGATAATGACATTGAGTTTGTCCATTTTTTTGATGTCAATGTCAATGTTTTTTAGTCAACCTGCATTTCATTAGTTCAAAATTTGGAAAATGAATATCATTTTTTTGCATTCCTTCTCAAATCTCATTTAGAGGATGGTATTTTTGTTGAAAATACAAGTTATGTCACCATAGGGCTTTGGGCTTGTGACAAAAGCAAAGGCTTGCAAAGGTACATGTTGAAAGTGAAGCCCAGGAGTCACATTCCATGTTCTTGGGAATGTAGAAGGGTGTGAGGGAATGAACCCACATACTCCCAAGTGGGTTCCCACTTTGGGAGTTAAAGTTTCAATGAACTTTTGAATTTTTAGAGAGCAATTGCAAAGGTCAAAACTCATTAGATTGAAAAGTTTTTTATAACATTGAAAAGCTCTTGAAACATAGATGTCTAAAATGGACCTCATGTCCCATTTTGTATACTTAAAACACAAGTTATAGCCAAAAGAAGGGCCATGAGTCAAAGTGCTAACTTGACCTCCAACCACTAAAAGTCAGGAATCACCTTGATTTACTTATGTGCAAGTGGCGTGCCACATATTTTTGGAAAAATCTTGACGAGGGCTATAACTTTGTTTTAGACTTCACTTCAATTGGAGGTTTTCACAAAAAGTTATTGGCTTCCAAAGTTGTGGGAGTCTTAATTTTGGGAATTTCGGGACTCCCAAATGACAAAATGACATTTGGATGTATCCCTTGTGGCTAATCACACAAAATGTTGTAAGGTGGAAGGTGGTGGCTCCCCCCAAGTTCGGGCTATGGTGAGTTTTATGAATCCATGTGTGTTTGTGACTCGTTTATACATTAAGAGTGTTACAACTACACATTAACCAACTTGTTGTGTAGTTTGTGCAGGCCCATGTGAATAGTTGATTCACTTGTCACTCTTTTTAGTCCCTAGTTCAAAGTTCCAACACGCTCTTTTTACTCCCAAAATGTTGTGAGCTAGGGAGTGCATTTTAATTCCTTTTTCCATTGTTTTCACCTTTGGATTCGCATTTGAATCTTATGAAAAATTTGGGGGTGGGTAAATTGAATTCATAAAAATCCATATACTACATAAAAGTTTGAGAACAAGTTCAATGGAATGACCATGAATGACAACCTCATCATCTATCAATATTGTGATTTTCAAAGGTGGCATGACTAATCATTACCCTGTCACAGATCATTTCTTTAAAACTTTTTTGTCATTTGTGCTTCATTTTGAGTGATTTAAAATGTTATGGGAGCACTACCTTAAGCTTGAGAAATCATCTTTGAAGTGCGAAGGAAAATGAGTAATGAAAAATAGCAAGAAGAAAAATAAGATTTCCAACTCACAAAACAAGTTTTTTTCTTTTTTCCTTGTCTTTGGACCCCTCTTATTTTCAAAGCTTCTAACTTTCTCATTTTTTATTCAATTAAAACAATTTAAAGTGTTATAGGAGGGCCACCTTCAATTCTACAAATCATTTTTCAACTTTGATAGCCATAGAGCAACATACAAGGAATTTTTTGGGTGAGTGGGAATGGGCTTTGTAATGTTTAGTGGTTTGTTTTTTGGAGTTCTTGACCCCTCCTACTTTGGAGGGCCATAGCTTTCTCAATTCTAATTGGTTTTTGACGATTTATAGTATCCTAGATGCGCCAATAAGAGGGGTTCAAGTTTTTGTTTGGACACCAAAAACAACAGGGCCCTCCACTTGGATCCAGCCTGCCCTGAACGCTTAAGTGATCGCTCATGGGCTGTTCTACCCTAATAGAAAATAAAAATTTTGGCTCAGCTCTTTATGCTTGTTAACCCTTTACCATGGGCTTTACCAGAATAAGGGCCCACACTCCAACTCCTGCAGGCCTGGTAAGCCCATGGCCGAGGGCTTGACCCTACGATAGACTCACCACTTCATGACTAGCCATTGGTATGTAAAGGTCATGGATAAATGTACTTTTGGTGACATTTGTCCTTCTGGGTGACCCATTTCTTGTGCTTTGCTGGTCAGCCAATGCACTTTATCTGGTTTGTCTGGTAGGTAGCTAAAAGTAGGATTCGTTCAAAAGGCCCCCAGCCCACCAGGGTGCCGCAAGTCTCCAATATCTGGGATTCCAGCCACGTTCCACAGATTTAAAAGGTGACATTAGGGGGATTTTCCCTGGATCCTACTTACATGTGGAGACTGGCATTGGGTGAAACAGCACCTACACTGGTACCGTGGTAAAGACCTCACTCTTTCTTGGGTTACTGCTGAACATTATTAACATCCCATACTTAAACTAAACCAGGATTTCTGATGGGGGATTCACACTGGGGAAAAAGAAGTCCAACTGTGGGCTCCGAACTTTAGGGAGCTCCAATTTTATGTTCAGTATGTAAGGGGTCTCGCTCAACTGAAAGGTTGAAGGTACTAGTGTAAGTGCTGTTTCACCCTGCCTGACACCCTACTTATTGTCTCTCGGATTATAAAGTGGAACAGGGTATGGCCTATCCCTTATAGGTTTGCCTACCAGGTGTACAGTCTAGACTCTAAAGCTTGGAAAGGGCCTACTCCTCACCCTCTCAAAGTTAGAGCAGTACTTTTTGGGGAATTTTCACGAAATATCGACCTGTCCAAAGGATTTCTTAATGAAAAATGGCCCAAATTCGCCAGATTTTGAGGAACCTTTTATCCTAATCACCGTATTGTTAGAACAGGTGTTCCAGTAAGTGCACAAGGAGTTCCTGGACGATTGCCGTGAGAGAAAAATTGCCTAATCTTATCTTAAAGAATAGACTAAAAACACATGTAACAAAATTCTCACAGAGACTTCCAAGGGAAGTTCAATTATGCCATTGACATAGTGAGTGTAGCAAAATTCTCACCTAGCATGCCAGGGAAAGTTCAATTATCCCGTCTACAATGGTACCATTCACAACCAATGTCAAAAGGGCAGTTGAGAAATTTTCCCTGGTTGAAAAGCACTTATTGTGAGAAACCAATTTTCCCTTTGACATTGGTACCAGCAGAGATTTCTAACAGGGATTTAACTGAGAACTTTCCACATTGCACACAGGGAGTTGTATGAAAACCCTTTGCGTAGCCAAGAATATAAAAGGATTCTTGTATTTATTAACTTTTAAAATTTTCATGTATAGCCAAAATTAATTTGGCTATGACTGAAGTCTGCAGAGCAGAAATAATTCTTAGCGGTGGGGAGAATATTCCACGTGGACAAATATAACGGTATTTGACCTAAAAAAACGACGAACGGCTTTGTTCTAGAAAAGGAAATTCTCCCCATGCAGCCAGCCGCTGCTGAGCAGACCCCATTCAAACCTAGGGAGGAGGGGACCGTGTTTCAGGAACCAGGCTAGGAAGAGGGGACCGTGTTCCGCGAACGAGGCCAAAAGACGAGCGGCTGCTGCCTTAGCGTCCATCTTCGTGCTCGTGGTACGACAGATGCAGGTCGCTGGATGAGGGCCGATTCTACGCGCCTCTGGATTGGGAAGACTAGCTGCTGTAGTTCGATGTCTCAAGGTATGCAGCCTCCTCGCATGGGTGAGACCACAGTATCTAAGGTTGACACATATTTCGATAATGGGTTCATCGGCTCGTGGTTTGAATTCAGGTTCACACATAATCTCCTGCTGGTGTTCCTGGCTATAAAAATGTCACTCAAGCCCAGACACCATCCATCAATCAATCAGTCTGGATATCCACTGCGCTCAAACCTTCTATACTTCTAAGTTCCACAAGAAAAGAAATCGGCTCCAAAGCAGCACTTCAGCAGTTTCAGATAATCGATTCTAGTTTCTCAGCTGATTATTACAGGAGTCCGAGAATCTTCTTAAGCTGGTAAGGGACAAATCATCATGACCGGTGTGATCAGGACTGAGAATTCACCTCGCCTTGAGGAATTTTGTCTAGAGATTTGCTGCAGTTCAAACACACGTCCTGCGACATAGTTAGGAACGTAAGGAACAATGGTTCAGCTGGGCGATCATTTAGTTGGTTCAAAGCTGTTCATTCTATAAGCTAGGAGGGATTATCTCGATCATTAATATAGATGATCCCCAATTTTTGCTACTCTGTCATGACTTCTAGCTAACAGGAAATCATGCTGCTGAGCTGGTACATATTGTGGTGAAACGTTGATGGGTTTTCAAGACCATGCAGCATAGTTCATCTTGTATACTTTATAGAGGATTGATGGTGATCTCTGTATCATCAGCCTCAAGCAAAGAATTATTTATATATATATATAATGACTGGTTCACAGTTTCTTTTATTTCTAGTAATGCCTAGCTAGCTGCAGCTAGAGTACAGTCTTTGGATTCGATGTCATCACCACATGAGTCCAAGGCTAGATTTGCACGAGCTGATTTAGTCATGCAATCCAAAGCTCTATAAATTCACTCAATTTCTGTTTAATATGTTCCCGCAGTGTCGTTATTAATTATTCTTTTGGCGTCTGAAGGTGCTGCAATTGTAGTAAGAATCGACGTTGAAGAGCTGCAACTGCAATCCATCTTGGATAAGGACCACTAGTTACACTTTCGCACATATATTCAATCCAGTTGACGGCACGCAGCATGGGCTCATACAACGAGGTAAAATTCTCTTCCGGATTAAATTCACATCTTCGAGTTGCCTTGTTGAATTGTTCGGGTTACAATTACGTCTAGTAACTTCCAGATCATTTTTCACACACACACTCTCTCAATTTGAATTGAAATTCTGAGCCGGGGTGCAACTGTGCAATTTGGAGTATATAGTGGTCGTGGAGATCTCAGGATGCGGTTGGTCCCAGCAGCTACTTGTCTGGGGATGACGAATATTCAAGCGAACCGGTAATAAATCATCTGTCAGTTCATCATTTTTGTGCACATTAACTGATACTGATTATTCCTGCGGGGATCTTCAGGTCATTACTGATCACGCAATTTAGTTCATTTTCATGAGTAGCTGCCTTCTACCTACATGACGTGATGAATTCATACAATGTTGCATATTAGCTGCTGGTGCAACAAGTTGCAAATTAATGGGTTCATTCACAATTGGGGTACAATAAAGAGTGTTTAATTTAAAAAGGACTTCTCAGGAGGGCTTCTGTTTGCATAATTACAAGTATGCGAATAAAAAAAATCATATTGATGACACATGCGTTGGGTCGTAGAAACAATAATACTATTCGATTTATATTCGTTTTCATCATCTGATGGTTGCAGATAACCAAGAAATTCAAAGCAAGACTTGATGAGCGAAGCTTCGCTAAACTAAAAAGAGACCTGCAGACCCTGCGTAAGTATTAATGAATGCAATTATTCCCTTCTGTTAAAAAAAAATGAATTCAATTTGTGAACTCACATAATGAAATTACTGTTGTGGTCTGGGAAAAATTCGCCAATTTGCGAAATTCCGCCATTTGGCTATTGTGGTCGTAATCTGGCTGGTTATCTGATGAGGTACACGTTGGGTCATGACTTATGGTTGCAGAGTTGGATGACGTCGAACAATACGGAGATGTGGTTTATGTCACAGGCTATGATGAGGAGGTTTTGAACGGCCAGACAATCTTGCATATGTTCAGGAGATACGATTCCAGAGCTTCACGACTTAGCTGACAAATATTTTCCAGACCAACACCAATTCATGGTGATCAAATGCCGGGTCTTTGCACTCTTTTGGAAACCTCATACTGACAGACATTTATATATGTACTTTTGGACTGAACTAGCTAGTTGTGTTCATTCCTCTAGTGGAGTTGACAGCTCGGTCGATGTCTTCCAGATGTCAGGAAGAGCCTTAAATTTAGGTACTTCCCAGCGGCTCTCTCTGACTCAGACGAGATTATCTTGTCTGACATACATAAATTTACCAGTTACATTTGTAATTAATTTTTTTATATAATAATGTAATGCAATATCTTTTTCAGATCACAAGATTTTTATAATATTTTTGAAACTTACAAATAAAATATTCTTAAGAATATATTTTAAAATTACACTCACCAAAGTGGCACAGTTGGCTCTTGTTAGTGTGGATGAACCTTATTTAATGCCCCTCAATGGGCCCTCAGTTGATTAATTGCTCAATTTGATTCTAACATGATGCAACTTGCTTGATCTCAATGCAACCCAACAACTTGCTTGATCTCATATAATGCAACCCAGCTTCTTGAGAGTTGAAATTTCTTCTGACCCTTTTGTTGGAACACCTAAACATTGGAGGAGTAATATAATACTTAGTTCAATTTTTTAGACGTTTAGGTTTGCCTGATATTACAACTTGGCAACTTGGGATTCGTGTTGCTCCTCACTACCACTGACAATGAAGTGAAGAAAAAATAAGTTGAATTTGTGAAAATTAAGTTTCATTTGAATGAAAATTGTATTGAATGAATATGCATAATGCAAGTTGAGGTGAATGCAACTCAATTAAATTTGATTTGAATTGAAAATTGAAGTGAATTAATTGAATTTGGTTGGATTGAATCAAATTGAATTCAATTGAATACAAATTGGTGAATTCATTCAAACCAAATTGAGTTTAACCAAATTATGGAAATGCCCATGTCAATTTGTCTTTTCATATTCATGTAAGTGGAGCTAAGTAGAATATCTTAATGTAGATTAACATATAATAGTTTAGGGTATAATAACTTAAAGTATAAGTTAGAATAATTAAGATAACTTAAAATAATATAAAATATATCATAAAATAGCATAGGGTATTTAAAATAACATAAATATCTCCAAGATTATATGTTTTATATCCTTTGTCGAATGTTGTTATTTTAGAGTTCCAAGATATAAAACACATAATTCACTATTATAATTTACCATAGTAAATAGATTTATAAACAATAGAACATATAATCTCAAGTTATAACACAAAATGGTAAACCAATAATCTACCAAAGCAAATAAAAATTGAAGATATAAATAACTCTCCTTGCCATCTTCAAATTGTGACCTTTTATCCAAGCTAAAGCTTTTCCTTAATTGATGTCCAACAAAGGATCAATGCAACCACACCACACAAAATCACCCATATGATGATCAACAAGTCCACAAAAACACCATTGAATGTTATTCAAACACCAAATTACCATAAAAACATCACACTCCACAACTCACAAGAAACAAAACAAAAAAAATACAAAGCCAACCATCCACATCTCCTCTTCCCATTATCATCAACTACCAAAAGCTTTGTCATATTTTGCTTTTGACAATTGATGATACTATATCATCAAGTTAGGGTTTCAACTCCTCATTTTACATCATAGAACCGTTAGTTCATTAAGATAACTAAAAAAAAGAGAGATGGGTGTTATGGTATTAGTATCCTAATATGTAGGAAATGTGTTGAATAGGCTTGTGTGTAGATGTGTAGAAATTTTTTTATGGACAATGAAATTGCTAGATTTGGTGGTCTGATTTTTTTTAGTTATCTTGAGTGAAATAATAGTTAAATGTGTAATAGGGTTTGGTAGGTTTGGAAGAATTTTAGAGGACCAATGAAAATGCTAGAAAGGGACCACTTTTTTTCATGTTCAGCAGAATAGAGTTACGTGTAAACCTAAAGATTTTTTCTCAGGCCACTGGGGTTGCTGGATTGGTGGTCTGAATTTCTTTTTTTCTAACATCTTGAGTGGACTAAGAGTCAATGTGCAACTTCCATTTGCAGACAAGGTTGTAGCCGGTACTTGTGCACTTTGTGCTGCATAAGGGGCACTGAGTCTCAGTGTTTTTTCCTCTTTTTTTTTCATTATTCCAATGTAGATGAATTGGCAATCATCTCTATTAAAAAAATGCCAAATTTGGCTATGAACAGCCTAAAAAGTTTAAGCATCCTTCACATTTTCAAGGCTAAATGCTAGGAATCCAATATAGAAATATGACGATTTTTCCCCAAAACAAAATCATTTTCCTTGACTTCCTAGAGATTTTTTTGTGAAAAACATTAGCCAGAATACAAAAGTTTTTGACCAACTGACTGAATTTAGCCAGGAAAAATAACTCAGCGCACGACTAGCTGCTTTCTTGTAGAGTGCCTCTGAGTAAGTAATTTTCAAGGGGGCGGTCCCCTATGGAAGGACATGACTTCAGCTCCCCGAATGTGTGTTTTTTGACAAGTGTACAAATTGCTGTACGTATCTATCGCACAAATTTGAACTGATTAACTTATGATCGGAGCCTGATCAGCGCTGGTCACTGTGGGTATATTCAGTCCGAGACGACAAAACTCCATCGATTTTGTGGCATGATCTCTGAGGAAGAATGTATGTTTCTGGAGAAGAATGACTCCATGATTCGGCAATGATGTCTAACTACAGATTGGTCCAGTCGGACTAGTTTTAGCTTCCCGCTTCGCAGCTTGAGCTTGGAGGTTGACCATGATCTCTACCAGCTCAAGCAAGCCTGGCTCCGTCGTCTAGCGCTTCAAATACCATGAGCACATAATCTTCATCCATGTGTTCTGAGCAGGGATAGCCTGACACGGATACTACACTTCCGGAAATTGAATAATCCAAACTTGCGATAATATAAGGCATGACAACACACAAAATAATCAGATCATGATTATATCCATGCATGCAGCAGAACTCCATATGAGCTGGAGGTTATTTTGAAAGCTAGCGAGCTGTTACAGTTGAAATTTTTTACGCTAGCTAGCTGGATCCCGGGTGACTTTTTGCTCTTCCCTTTGCCACTACTATTGCTGGAGGTAACCTCTGTTTTGGAAGTACTTGGTGATGCATTAACCAATCTCTCAGCCTGCTCGTGTGTAATTTGAACCACTCTACTGCAAGGGCAAGAGTCCAATGATGCAGGATGAAAGGGGCTCTTGAGCTAAACGGCAGGTAGAGGGATGGCACCGAACGCAATGCTTATGAAGACATCATGGAAGCGCTGCATGAGGGGAAACAGGGACCAGTTCTGAGATAACAACGGGAGATTGTTGAACAGTGTGCTCCTGATAATGTTCTGGCAGATGTTGTTATGGAGATGGAATGCTCTTTGGGAAGTCTGAAGGATTTCAGCATCTCAACTAATGGAGTACGACACCCTGAAGGTGACCGGCCCTTCACCAGGTTAACAGAGTTGCTGATGAAGAGATATCCAGCACTGCTGATGAAGTGGAGGCTGCAGGTGGTCAACACCTACAACTAGGTCCTGGATTCATCACTCAATTTGTCTCTTATTCAGAGTGCATTAGTGAAACTCATCCCGCTTCAAAAATGCAGGATGAAATGGAGGAAGAGTTCCTCATTGGTATAATAGGATGTGAAGAGGGAAGAGCTCCACATGATGTAATCCTTGAAAGACTACCAAGGACCAGTACTAACGTGGCAGGGCGTACTCAGCATAACTTGGCTCGGATCACCCAAGCATATTGATGTACGCGGGAATTTTCACCTTAGTACTGTGGTCCCTTCTCTTCTATCACATGTTTACAGCATATTTAATATGCATGATGATTCCAGTTGAACCTTCGGGACGCTGAAAACAGAAGCAGTAATTTATCGTATAATTGATGAACGCTATATTTTTCACAAATTTATAATATGCTCACATTGAGCTCCATTGTGTTTGATCTGCAGCTAAGTTCAGCGAGACGTTCATCATTTTTGACCGGTCGGTTTATATATACGTTAGGAGATTGGAACTTATCCATTGATCTGCATGTCTTGCGAACTTTATCCTGTAGACTTCTGTTGTTTGCAAGACCCGGGAAATAGACTTCCATGCATATCTGTACCACAATTTGAAAAGGACTCGATGTCAGAACAGTACAATTTAGCATCATATATAATTCTTTTGTGTGATTCTATTATATGAGAGTAACAGATCTGCACATGAGCGCACATACAATTAGCGCCTCTGAGTTGCTCACTCCAAAGTTTTCTTTTTATCTTTTTCATTCTGATGATTTGTTCAACTGAATCTGGGATGAGGAGGCTCACCGGTGTGCTGGAAAGCTCTTCGGTGTCCAGATATTGATTCTGATTTGATCCGTATGCCCACCACTGTAATTCCAACCAATTCCAAATATAATTCCTGTTACTCATGTGGACTTTGGCTAACTTCAAGACGATAGCCTAGAAATACTTAGATCTAGCAAATCCTTGACAACACCTATACCACGCCAGCTTGCCACCTAAATGATGAAAAGTGAGATTCCTCCGCAGCTCATGACTGGAGCTCAACTCTTGCGATTAAGCACATTAGATACCTAAGGTGATTATTGTCGGCGTTTTATATATAGTTCGAGAGCATTTATCTAGAGAGCTAATTTTAATGTCGAGAGAAAGTTGTAAGGAATTTTACCTCATGGTGTGAAGCCATCGTGCTATCACTCTAGTCTTATAACGACCTGGTAGATCGTGTAATTTAGCTGGCCACCAGCAGGCCTTCAATATGGTTTCGTTCTCACGAAATAAATAAATGGGTTTGCTCTAAAGGAATGGCCCAGTACCTGCCACATGCAGCGCAACCCGTCAGATTTCCTTCCGGCCTCAGCGTAATATTCTCATAATATTGTAATACTAGAAATTTTTCAGTGGATCTTTAGACATAGTGGCTACTGCTGGGTAACAATTACACACGAACTTGGAAGGGCGTTGTTCATTCTAGTTCCTCAACATATGTCTCCGAAAGAATGCTATGTACATTCTAATTTAGAGCTTTAACTTAAGTCCCAGATATAAGTAAGTCACGCGCCAGAACTTTGCCTCCAGACATAAGAGCAGCGGAATATTTCATACTGCAACTTACAGGTTTGGGATGGAATCCAATAGTCGGTTGTAGATCTGCCTCCGAAAACAAACTGAGCTCAGCTTAATGTAGCCTATCAAGTACGTCCCCTACGGCGGGAAAATTGATCATCAGAATCGAAAGATTTGAGCAAGCGCACACCTAGCATGCAGTGAGAAGTGTGAAAAATGGTCGAAGGCTCCGAGCGTTGCGAGAGCGAGGGATGAATGATGCAGCCCAGGGCGTTCTGAGGATGATGATGTTGGTGGTGATATTGGAGAGTAGATACGTTTATATAAGCAGCGGGAAGTCGTTGTTCTCGCTGACAACCACCAGGCAGGGTAAAAAACGAGTCGGTAAGTTAGTCCTCACGTCGTTTTCTCCGCCGTCGTAATTAATCAACGCACTCATTCAGCGGGCGTTCACAACCCCAGGTCAAAACTTGGCGCGGCGCTTTATGGACCTCAATCGATGTCTTCTCTTGTCCGTGTGGGATGAATGTTTTGATATTTGACCCAAGTCAACGTCATGCCATCGTACCCGCGTCCGCCGAAACTGGTCATCTCCGGATTGGAGCAAGATATTAATGGTATATGACAAGCAGTCATTACTCTATACCAGTCTGGGGGCGGTTCTTTGAATTTTTAAATAACCTCTGGTTTCAGGTATTTGAAAAAAACAGCAGCATCAAAGGACAGGCTTTTTCGTTATTTGAAAAATCCGAAACAAAGACCCGACGGCAAAATGTCAATGGTAATTATTAATTAGGCTGTACTCTTCACCAGTGTGGGGGCGGTTCTTTGATTTTTTTTAATAGTTTCCGGTTTTGGGTATTTGAAACAGCATCAAATTAGGACAGCCTTCTTTGGGGTATTTGAAAAATCAGACAAAAAAAACCACCGGATCCGGGTATTTGAAATTCTCCCTTCTCCTGGCCATTGCACTTTAGATTCGAGAACGGCAGTTTGATGTCTGACCTACCTTGAACTCTGGGGGATCGTCCCTGTTGTACTCTAGGATTCCCAAAATGCTGACCAATGACCGGCAGAGAATTTTCTCAGTTTTTTTAATGAAGTTAACAGCAGACTAATTTCCTAGGCAAGACGCTACATACCCCAATGGAGCTCTGTCCGGCTATTGTTTTTGTTTTTCTTGTCTTCTTGCACACGTTTCTGGGCCCTGCATGATTCTGCATAAAACCGTGCAACATGGTTCTACATGTTTTTTCAATTCTTCAAAAGAACATTGCTTTTTATTAAAGAACTATTTTATATTTTGCAGCAGATTATCGGATTCAAAAGCTGAACCTTCCACGTAAGAACATGCCGCAGACCACTGGCATAGATTCAAGGGTTGAGAAAACTAATTGAATAACTTCCGCACTCAAAAAGTCAAACCCTGCGGCAGAACCACACGGTTCTCCGCAACGCTGCACTGTCAAGCCCAGAAAGGGCGCTGGACAGTGCTCCATGGGTGGAATTTAGCGTCCCACATTTCCTGGTATGCTTCGAATATACCTACTGTCCTGAATATTGTCTCCTCATGAGGAGGCACGATATGCCTAGAAGACACCTCTTGCACCTACTAAGGTGCCTCCCACTCCTGCTGCCTCACCTACATTTGCGCTCATCACACCATACGAAGACAAAATGTCCTTTTTATAATCTTGTCGACATTTGTCTCAGAGATGTAATCTATCCCAATTATCAAAGACAAAACATGAGGACTTGTGAATTTCACAAGTCTTGAGGTTATTTTAATTGAAGGTTTCAACGTGGAGGGTAAAGGCCACAACTGGAACTTTCATGAAATAACTGGCTTGGGGGAGGTGTGTATTTTCGTTGATGAACATTTTGAAGTGTATGATAACGCCCTAGGCTGGGACAATCCCCCAAATAAAGGGTCTTGGCAAGGTGTAGTTGACCCTAAACTCACATTTTGAAAACACCTGTTCCTGTGCAGGTGCACTCGGCGTAAAGCATGATGTGAATAATGAATTAAACAATTGTAATCCAGAAAGCAAGTTTGGTGGCGTGATGATAGATCACAACGCAACTATACCTAGGGCCCTGCACCTAGAGGAGGTAATATTGAAAGATAAAAGGTGCACTCCTCTAATATTTTAAAAAATCCAGGAATACCTTACAAAAGTGCATTAAATTCACAAGTGGATTTTTCCAACTTAGGTGGGCATCAACTTTTGAACATTCCAGCTGGTATCAAGGTATTGATTTTTAAAAAAAAATTCATAACAGCGTGTTACTGGTATGGGATCTTTTATTAAACTTTCACACCAACCTGGTCTTGGTATTAGGTTCCAAAAGACTGATTTTTGGCTCTTTTGTAGAATATCAAAATGGCCAGATTGGAATACAAGAAGAATCATCCATCATATCATATGAAAAGATGCCATCGACATGTGTGAGAACAAAATGTTCATATGGTGTGCTCTATTCTTAGATTTAAGATTGTTAACTTCAATAAGAAGACATCTATATAATTTAATGTAATATTTTTTTATGAAACTATAATATTAATGAACTTTTGAAGTTGGAAAATATGTACTAATTTTTTAATTATGTCATTTAAGGGGCATCTTTGTATATGATTTGTATTTTGAACATTTTATAAGAACTCAATAAACATAGTTGTGAAAAAATCACTCAAGACACCTTAACCAAATGATATATTTGATTTCTTAAGTGATTTAATTTGGACCTTATTTTTAAGTGTCCATATCATAAACATTTATTTCAAAATGATAAATTTTAATGTTTTTTCTCTTAACATATTATTTAGTTGGGGGTTTATTTACATGGACTTTATTAGATCATTAACCATCTTGTAATCCCTCATTCAAAAAAAATTCATATATAATAGATTGTCATGTTAATATTATTGAATGGACTTTGTATGGACTAAAATATCCATCATAATTGATTCACCATATTTTGTACTCACCCCTATGATTTAAGAATTTTGGCCTCCACATGGCATCTTTTCATAATAATATTAAACTTTGATTCTCCTTAAATGTTAATTTGACCTTTTTGATATTCAAATCACAAACCAAAATGCTTAAAATAAAAGCCACTAGCCTTCTATCTTAGGACTGTCATGTCATATTGGCATTAGGTATTTTGATTAATATATGTTTGACATTATCGCATATTATAAGTCCTATAGTTTTACTGTCGCAACCCCACTTTGAGGGAAATGTGAGGTTGTCACTCACACTCCCGAAAATGGGACTTGAGGGTCCTTCGGGATTCCCGAAAACTCAGAGCATGATTGTAGGGGTCAAAACACCTCGCATTGAGGTGTTCTTTATACCGTTGAAATGTTTTTGAAGTGTAAATGTCCAAAATGCCCTCGCATGAGTCATTTGGACATCAGTAACACAAGTTATGGTCAAAAAAAGGGCCGGGAGTCAAACTGCTAGTTTGACTCCCAACCACTAAAAGTCGGGAATCGACCCGATCCCAGTGCGTGTAGGTGGAGTGCGACACATTGTTGGAAAGCTCTTGAGGAGAGCTACAACTTTGCTTTAGACCTCGTCCCAATCCAAAGTCAGGGTGAGAAGTTATGAACGCCCAAAGTCCCATGAATCCAAATCAGGACAGTTTCGGGATTCCACTTTGGGAGTCCCGGGAAAAAGTGCCATTCGGATGCAAGTGCGGCAGTGAGACGCAGAAAATACTATATGGCAGAAGGTGGTGGCTTCCCTCGAGTTCGGGCCGTGGTGAGTCAAGTGAGTCCAAGGTTGCCCGTGGCTTGTCCCAACACCATGAGTGTTTCGAACAAATACTAACCAACTTGTTAGTTGGTTTTGAATGCAGGACCGATGAACTAAGTAACTTGTCCTTCTTCCTAGTCTAATCTCGAAGCTTTCAGCATGCCCTTCTTACCCCCCTTTAGTGCTGGAAGCTGGGAGTGTGCCCTAAGTCCCTCACATTTCCGCAACTTGAGAGGCTTAGCCCCAACTTGGGGCTAACTAGGGACTTGGCAA
>Ga0116231_10000846_pt1 | contig 58553 bp, 27 predicted proteins | sample S1TSphgellanicum_2_FD_89695 | JGI IMG/M metagenome (GOLD analysis project Ga0116231, IMG submission 89695) | Host-associated microbial communities from peat moss isolated from Minnesota, USA - S1T2_Fd - Sphagnum magellanicum MG | ecosystem: Host-associated > Plants > Peat moss > Unclassified...
ATTGCAAAAAAGTTGAAAAAAAAAAATTAGGGGGGGGAAAAAAAAAAAAAAAAACTGTATCAATAGGACTAAGCATTTGATCAAGCATCAGGATTGAGCAATGGATACAAGGCAGGAAGTTCAGATAGCTGTTTGATGGCTGCAAGCAAAACTTTGGAAAAGGTACAAGAATTCCTTTTAAAACCTCTTCTAAGCCAGTGGTGGACTTGAACACAACCTCATCCAGAGTGAAAATTATTGACTTCTTGTTAGAAATATCCATCCCCTCACAAGGGGTGAAATCTTACACTTCAAAATCCATAATCTGTTTCAAAAAACACAATAATCTTTACACATGAGAAGGGCTGGTCTTCCGGCCACTCTTGTGTTTCTTGGTGCCTGTGAGGGAACTCAGGCTCCTACCCTAATCCCTGGCACCTCAAAATGCAAAATGGCCCTTCTCCTCTACAAAATAAGCCTCCAGATTTGTCACTAATTATGTCAATGAGATTGCAGAGGAACTCTATGATAAGAATTTGAAGGTGAATTGTTATGTTCAGTTTTGCAGCAGCTTAAAATCCAAATCCAAAATGACAAGAATTGAGTCAAGGACAGATCATCAACATATAACCTCACCCCTACTTCAAGTTGGAGCCTGGTCCAAAGAATTGGCACCAACAAATTCCTCATCAATTGCCTGTGGTGTACCAAGGCTCTGAGCTTCAAATACCTCCCACAAATCCAAATAAGCTGCAGAAGCTTCAGAGATGAACGCAAAACAAGTATGCATAGGGACAGACAGAACCTTTCATCTAATCATGCAAATCAAATCCTTGCACAAGATTCTAATCTCATAGTAGAAACCAGATTTTGTTTTGCACTGTACTATGATAGTATTTGGGGGAAGAGCAGGTACCTCTTCATTTTCTGCAGCATCTAGCTCTGGCAGGTGTTGAGGAAGTTTGGCGGAATTACTGCTGGACAGTTACCAACAGCATGATTAATACAGGAAATAGGACCCTGCTTATTGGGATCTGTGCAATGCTGAAGCATGCTCATAGATACCTAGTTGGAACATTGTGAAGGTAGCCAGAGCTCTAAAAGAAACAGTCTCCACAACTTTGAGATGAATCTCCTCCAGAGCTCTACAAAGAATCAAGATGGTTCTTTTAGCAATCCCTTTTCAATTCAGCATGTGATAACACGATCAGGGAAAGCACAATTTGATTGCATTTGCAGGTTCCTGTCAGACAAGGAACAACTTCTTATGAATCCTGTAAGAAGCTCTTCGGTGGGCACAAAGAACTCAAAGACTGCACCATCAAATAGTTACTTATATCTCTTACTCGGAGAAGTAAAAAGGAGACCAAACCTTTCACAATATTGGTTTCCCAGCAAGCTTTCAATAGCCATGTAGGCAAAATAGCAAACCACTGTAGAAATTGCAATCATTTTATAGGACTCTGATCAGCAACAAATAAATCAACTTCTGAATATTCACCATAATAACATCTCGCAGAAATCATAAGATGTCAGCTATTGAAAATCACAAGGCTGAGTGTGTGGTCAGAACTTAGTGTTCAATTGATGATCTGAGTAGAACTTAGTAACTGATTGACTGCAACAAGCTTGGAACATCTTGAGCTAATTTGACTGGACCCAACCCAAAGTACTAAACAATTTCAGTGTCCGCACAGGCATTTCAGACAGGAGCTAGAAGTGCAGAGGAGCCTGGCGCACTTGAAGCTATTGCAGCCCAGTGACTTGATATTGAGAATCTGTTCCGATCTTCTTTCTCACTATCTTCATATCAGTCTTCATCTTCATGACTAGCTCCTGATAAATTGTGTTTGAAAATATGCAAGGTGTTCAATAATCCAGAAAATGAACCTCAAATAATTTTATTATCTCAGGGATGTACAAAAGATATCTAACCAAAGGCTTCTTCACAAAAAAGGTCAAAGAATTAGCAAAAGTTTCTTCCAAATCAGTCCTCTGTTTTCATGGTTGGACAGTATCTTCCCCACCTAGACCACAATGAGAGAAATATAAAAGAAGAAACCAACAGCTGACAACCCTAAGTCCAAAGAATGCTTGCACCTCTGGGTTCTTAGTCTTTTGTCCATCAGAATACAAATCTACTGGAGCCACTGCAACTAAACCAATTGATCAAAATAAACTGCAAATTGCACTGTAAGACTGTGATATAAGACTCCCAGTCTTTCCACTTTATTCTGAAGGTCACATGCAATTTCAGAAAAAGAGCAGCCTGACACATATGCCAATGGTCTTCATTCCTATTCACAATCTCCACTCAAGCAACTCATCTCCACTACTCAAAAGGTTGAATGTAAGGTCATTTGCTCCTTGCTCCTCTGGATATGAATGCTATGAACAGAAGGTCATACAACTTGCCACATTGCGAGACTGCATCACATCTAGCTATGAAAAAGATGTAAACACATCCACCACTCCCTGTTGCACCTAACAGAACTATGATGCTTAACATAAACTACAGCAAACACATGCTACCCCAGTTCAACACTGAAAACTGTGGTAGTGAAGCCATGTTGTGAGGAGAGAGCAACTGGGACACTTCAGTACAGAAACTTGTCTCCAGAACGTTGACCCTTGTCCCAATACATAGCTTACCTGGTTGATGGGCGGCCGCGTCTCCTTGGAATGGCTCCTTTTCTACAACACAAGTCTTCAATTAGTCACAATAAGGGTGCACAGGTGTAGATTAGAGAAATGAACATGATAAACAAAGTAGGCAGGACACCTCCTTTGAAACATTACACCTTCACCAGACAGATTTACCAAGGTCCTCTTTAACTGAAGAGGAACCCTTGATTGCGACAGATTTTTTCTAGAGTCACAATCTGACAGACACATATTCCAATGGTGCATGATGTCAAAAATCTCTCTGTCTATTCAGTACATATGTTGGGCATGATTGTGCCAAAGTAATCAGATACCTCTGGGGCTGAGTTGGACTCTTCCTCTTCCCTGCATCTTTCTTTGGAGAGACAACCTTTTGCTTCTTTAGTGGAGATCCCAGGCCATTTGATTTAGATGCTTGTCGCCTTGTTTTTGCTGCTGCCAGCTGTTCTTCTACAACCAATGTCCTTTCAACTTCCTTCAACTCAAGTTCTTCTTCATCACCATCCTCATATCGGACCTATCACATACAGATGCTACTTTTTCCCTTAACAAATTGATATTCTTACCATCTCATGTACATTCAGAAACATAAACTCACAAAAGATTGATGTTAGGGAGTTAAAATACAAACATACTGTATATAGCCATCAATACTCAGTAATAAGCAACTAATTTGGAGAATTCTCCAGCAACAAATATGAAACACTGCTACATATCAGTCTCTTGACATTACAATCACATCTATAGGATTCACTACTGTCTAGTGGAACATCAAAGACAAATCAACCAACTACAAATTTGCTAGATCACTCCAACACTGCAACAGCCCCAAAAAACCCTGCCATTATTTGGCAACCACTCAGCATTAAATAGATGAGATTATGACATCTAAGAAATCAAATTCAGTTTATGTGTGAAACACCTTTCATCTTAATGCACAGCTCCTCTCTTTTTCTCTTCCATTTTCTTTCCAGATAAGGAGTCAGTTTAGAAATTTGCAATTGTAGAAAGATTCAGCCACTGCCACAACTTCACCTGTCTAAAAGAAAACCAAGAATGAATAGCTCTCACCTTGTAAAAGTTTGCCTTTGTATCAAATCCAATCACTTCTCCACCAAAGTACTTGGTTCCAAACTTCTTCTTTGTCTTTCTTCCAACCAGTGATGCCCCTGCTTTAGCCCCTTCTTTAGCACCTGCTTTAGCCCCTGAAATTGATACATCCTGGTCTGTTACTAAACTGCTTCTGCGGGTTGAAGGCTTGATTTCAGAAGAACTGTCTCCATCATCTTTTGTGTCAGGCTTCCTCTTCCTTCCCACTGTTCTCTTCAATTGTGGCTCAATGGACTCTGCTTTCTTGGGTCTACCAACCTTTCGGGGCCCTGCTTTCTTAGGTCTACCGACATTTCTGGTACCTGCTTTCTTGGGTCTACCAACTTTTCTGGGCCCTGCTTTCTGAGTCTGTGGTGAACCTGTTTTCTTTGCAGTTGAGATTGTTCCTGAAACCTCTGCCACTCTCTGCTTAACTTCCTTGACAGGACTTTGCCCCTTCTTCGAGGGGAGAGTCTTTGTCTTGCCTGGCTTCTGAGTCCTACCTTCCTTGGTCTTCACCTTCAGTGCCTTTGGTATCCTCGTTATCTTCTTTGGTGTCTTCAACTTGGCTGGTGGCTTAACTTTGCCCACCGTGGGGGGTCTTCCTCGTGGCCTTTTAGCTGGACTGAGAGAGCAACCACAGCAGACTTCACTTGTCAGTTTTGCAACCATTTTGTGACCATTGAAATGACTTTAAAAGAACAGAAAGGAAGAAGGCCTAAAGACAGCACAGTCAATACAGGGATCTGCAAATGGAATGCCACAACTCTGCCTTGAAGTACGAACACTTTTTCTTTGGAAAAGCAGCATCTGCAACATGAGTTGGAGGATTTTTGAGATCACCACAGAAAACAAAAACCCTCATAGTTCTCTTTGGTACTACACAGCCCAAGAATAAGAATCCATAACATTAACATATTCTTGTTAACAAGGTGTGGGATATCAGACAGTGCAATGACAGAGCTCATAGTAGTCTAGACAAGCCTGATAAAGACATGCCTCAACTCAAATGAATCTTGCAAATAAATCACTTGACAGGCTACCATAAGGTCCCACAGGCTCTTCAGCTGAAAATTTGACCACATGCATAGAATCTTGCTTACAAATGTACAGCTGTGCAGACTACCCTTATGAAGCATTTAGTGCAACAGGCAAGTGAAGATGGTGGACAGCATCCCAAGCTTACAGCAACAAGATTGATGAACTCTTCATAACCTTGACCAAACCAGAGAGTCAAAATATCAGAAGCATGAAGATGCAGCTATGTCCCGAACTCACCTCTTCTCCTTGGCACCAGTTACACTTGCAGGACGAGATCTCTTTTTAGAAGCAGCTGGAAGAGAACCATTAAGTGGTACAAGAATTGGCTCGAGCTCTTTCCATTCCAACTCTTCCTCATCAGCATCTTCATAGACAACCTGGATGGCAAACACAAACAATAACAAACTCCATAATGAGCTTTTATAGATTTCCAGAATCACAGCCAAGCCAAGAGATACTATGGCTATCAACATTCTGACCATCAAGATCCTGCAAGAAATATCACACCATTTCACTGTAACAAGCTTGCAGACACTTGTAAAATTTACAACCTCTGAGGTTCATCCATGGAGAACAAGGAAACACAACAACGTGATAGTCTCTACAGCATGAAGCTCTGGCAAAGAAACCAAGTTCTGTCCCATATATGTTTAACAACAACACAGTGACAACATAATTAGGTAACAAATATAGCTCTTTGAAGACTAAAACTTTTGTAACAATTACTGTGCTGCAGCAATAGTTTGCTTGCACACAGCTTTTGCAACAAGATCTCCAGGTTTATGAAGCACTTCTGTCTTTGGCAGACATAAAGTGCACTAGATGTAAGGGGTAACTGAGTACCTTGTACCACCTTGTATTAGGATCATAGGCCACAATGCGACCAATGTACTTCTTTCTTGAAAACTTTTTAACAACTGACCGACCTATCAATGCCTCACCATCTCCATAGCTCACTTCTGTCAGACCCCCCTGCATATTTTTTGAAATATCGTGATGTTATGGTCACACTTTCCATATAGAGAAAAATATGTAAAAGAAAATATCAGCATTATCAAGGTGACAGTTGAAAGGAAATTGCCTTGACAACTTGAAATCAATCTGGAAAACCAACCTGGCTTGCCTCTAGTGCACTGTTGCCATTTCCATGGTTTTCTGCAAAATCCAAAACCATGTGAATCATTAGTCAAAAAAGAGGTCTAAAGTGGTACAAAAGCTGTATTGGTTTGCAAACATCCAGAAATGAAAAGCCAAGTTCTGTGAATAATGGACAATAATTGGAACCACCTAGCACACATTTCATCCTACTCAATTGGAAGTGAACATACCAGTATGATTGTAATTCACTGTTGTAATTGCCACTTGCTGTGTAGAGTGTTCAACCAACACTGCTGGCTCCCCTGATGCAGCTGTTGCCACCTCTGAAGTTGTAGATGAGAAGATAAGCTGGTGGTCCATCTCCAACACTTCAGTCACCTCACCCTGCAACAAAGAAACTTGCAGTGTGACTTCCATCTTAGCATAAATTGCTAGTACAGGGAGGGACATCCAACAGAGAAAACATCTGAGAGATCCTTCCCTACCTACCATAACTTTCAAGCTTTGCTTTCAATACCAATAACAGTATAAGAAAGGCAAGTGCATGCCTTAAGAACACCATACTGGCCACAAGCCAAGACCAGGAGATACAAGAGCTGCAATGATATGTTCTGTGACAGCTATCTAGTGGAAGCACTTACCACCAAGGTCATGCAAATAAAAACATCTGCTAGCAGGTTTATCAGTATTGGAATCATGTCCATACATTAGTGCAATACACTGTGTGGCAGAGGTAAACACCAGCATGCTGGATGTTATGACCCAGAGCCATCCTTTCTTAAAGGTCCAAAAAGGTTTTAGCAGCATACACAAACATAAAATGCAGGGTCATAAGCCAAACAAAACCCTTCTCCACCTCCTTTCAGCAAACAGAAGCAAATAACACCACAAAAGCAGCTCAAGACAGTAAAGATAACTAGAAACTCCTGCTGCTACATATAATGTGGGCTCGAACAGCTAACCCACTCAAGAAGGCATTTAAAACCCAAATTCAAATCCAAGCCATTCCCATGGTACGAGTTCTAAGAGAGCGCATGGGCAGGTGATAATAAACAAAAACAGGAAAAGATTACAAGACTGAGATCCTCACTCTGTCATGTATATAAGTTCTTTATATGTATACAACATAAGCATCTCTGAGCAGCATTTAGAAACCCTCGTATTTTTCCAGCCTGGAGGCAGCCATACCTTAGCAACAAAGAAGCCATAATTGACTCCAACTCCAGAGCATGTTAAGAAGCCCGACTATACTAGCCTAAAACAACAAAACAGAACAGACAAGAAAATAATAAACGCCTTATCCATTTCCTTCTCCTCCTCCGTCTCCTCCATAACATACATGGAGGCAACTCACAAGACACTGAACACCGACCATGCAGTGCCGTCCACACACTGCGACTCGACAGAACCTAATGTAGCACCAGGAGGGAGTCCGTAACCAAAAAGGGGAGAAAAAATCAGGACAAACTGATGAAAAAGACCCTAACGGAAAGCTTAGACTTCACAGAGAGAGAGAAGAACAGCACACTTACCTGCTCTTCTTGGACCTGCAACACAGAAAAATCCGCCATAATCGATCGGGTTTCTGTTCAAGTGCAGCGACGAACTGCTACGTGCATGTTACGACCTTGCCGAAACGCTTTACGTCTCTGTAAGGGGCTGCAGGAGGCAGGCACCCGGGTGGGAGGGAGGAAGGGAGTGAGGGGAAGGGATGGGAAAAAAGGATTTCCGAAACTTCCAAAGACGACACCGCTCGACGCCAAGAAAAGCCAAAGACGAAGGCGGAAAAAACTACTACAGGTCCGAAGCAGCGGGACCCATGTAAAAACTCTCAAAAAACACGACCTCAACAACACAAGATGGTCACACGACGAAAGACAAAGAAATGGTAAAAGTTTGTGCACAGGTTTGGTACCTGCACAAAAGCCCTCAGCTCGCGCCTCTCTCTCTCTCCCTTCTGTCTCTCCTTTTCTCTCCCTCTCCGAACCACACAACACGAGACAAACAAACAACGTTACTCTTGCGTCTCGCGTGTGTACTGTTGCCCCTGTCCGGGTGCTGCTCCGTGCCCGTTCTGATGAGTACCCGTGCCCGCGCCGGGTCGAGAGCCGGGTGGGGCAGGGAGGGAGGGAATAATCCCACCAAGGCGATTCCCAAATCCCTACATCAAATGTGTAGGACCCGGGATTAAGGACCCTGAGGCGGGAGGGGAGCCAAGGGAGTCCCAAATTTCTGCAAAGTCCCGGTCAGTGAGCTTAATTTCCACAGCATCAAAATGGCCATCAGTTTTTTTTTTATAAATTTTTTAATTCCTCTGATACCAATGGAAAAAAGATTTTAAAAGCGGGCGGGCTTTTCAAAAAACAAAACACCTGCCTTCACAGGCGTTTATGCTTTCCAAAAAGCTTGCCAGTTTATTTTATGTTTCGTAAGGCATCATCTAGATACACTACTAGCACAGCACAAACCTGCCAGGTTATTATTACGTAATGCATTGTGTTTAGTGTAAGTAGATAAGGACCGATGCTGGACTGGTCTGGGAATGAGGGCCCCGCACCAGGCCACAGCCGAATGTGGGACTTGAAATTCCCAGAACTGCGTCTTTCAAAGTCATTATCCTTCGAAAAGAGATGGTAAAATTTTAACAGACCTAATTTTGTTTCAGAAGGAAAATCCGCACCTTACCCCTAAGGTTAAGGTGCCTCATCCTTTGCAGAACAAATATTAAGGAGTATACAAGGTGCCATCCGAGTACACAAAAGAAATTCTTTATGTGAATACTAGTTACCATGTCCGTAAAATCCTTGACCAAATTAAACTGGTGTTAAACTGAGTTCTCCGGCCTCTCCTTTTTTATATTTTCCTGAGCGCCTTCAACCAATCACTCTTGCTCCTGTAGCTATAATGTCCCGGACCCTCATGCATTTAATCCTGAGTCACAGAATTTCATACCCTTATTTCATAAAATTTCATGACTTTGCAGATAACAGCCAGGAGGGGATGAAGCATAAAATGAGGGGTGCAACTCAGGCCCAAACAGGGCATGACTTTACCGATAACTCTAACATCACAGGCCCATTATCAAGTGGCACTTGCCCACTACTTATGGGCTAAGTGGGTATTCTGCTGAAAGTAGGAATTACACGTAATGCCTGGGTCAGCTTTTATTTATTTCAGGATTTCATTTCAGGAAGTGCTCCCAGGTTTTAGTGTGCGGTAAGGGCTTGTCTTCTGACCTAAGGGCTTGGGCCAAGGCATGGGCCCTAATAAGCCGATTGACTTAAGTCCAATTAAAGGCTATTGATGAAATCGAATAGTAAGCAGTGGTGTACCAATTCAAGTCATTGACTCTTCCTGGGACAGAAATTATTTTTAAAAAGTTCCAGAAAATACATAATGAAATATATATTCTTGTTAACCCTGTCTCTGTAGAAGACAAGGGTTATAATTTATAATATTAATCGTGTACTAACAATATGGGTACACAGGGTGTTGAATAGGCTTTTGTGTAGGTGTGCAGAAAACAATATTATCACAGATGAAAATGCTGAATTTGGTGCTCTGAAATTTATTTTTTTCTTAGTTATCTCAAGTGAACTAATGGTTAAATGTGTACCGAATAAAGTTTTGCTATGTATGTGAGACCTTTAAAGTTTAAAGGACCAATGGAAATGGTAGAAAGGGATCATTATTTTCAATGTTGTGTGTAGACCTGAAGAATTTTTTTTTTCAGACCAATAGGATTGTTAGATTTGGTGGTTTCAATTTTCTTTCTCAATTATCTTTAGTAGTGAACTAACAATTCAATGTGCAATACCATAATAATACCTAGCCTGGTTAGGCACTAATTAATTATTTTTTGAAATTACCAAAAAAATTTAATAATACCTGCTTGGGCATCCCAAACTCTGACAGAAACTCTAAACCACACACCAGATTCATTCTTTAATATAAACTCTAATTAATTTAAAAGAAAAATTCTACCAAACACAAATGACAATTATTATTATTATCATTATTATTAAACACCTAAGTTGCTGAACGAGACTAGCTACTAAGGTAGCTATTTAGAGACAGGACTACATTACTCATCAAAACCCTGCAAAACTTTATTTATAAACACACCGCTGATTCTGAAAATGTACAAAGATATTAGAAAAAAAATGTACTTGTCCACTTTGTTGGCTTTGCCTACCAAGGCAAGGATATTGTGTTTAGATTCATTGTAGAGTATAGTAACTTAAGGGATTTTGGCCCTTAGGCAATAGGTCTATTTTTATATGAGGATTTTTGAAAGATGATATTTTGGCTTGAGAATTAGTTACAGAGTTATAATATGTTAAAGGATTTTGGTTTCTTTTAGAGGATTTTTTGAAGATTATATTTTTGCATGATGAAATCATATTTCAGTTTTCATAATTCTTCTTTTGCCTTAAGATACTTTTTAATGTAAATGGCAAGGCCACAGTGTGTGCCAAACCCCTTGTTTTCATAGTGTAATGTGGTGGTAGCCTGACTTTCACCTGTAGGCAAAAGTCAGGCACTGCTTTATTTATAGGCAGTTTTTAAACTCTATAATTCTGCTATATATGCTTGACCAGGTGTGAAAAATCTCATGCCTTGAACGTCAAAAGCACAGGCTAAATATGGCGGATTCTGCCAAGTAAGCATGGCCCTTGGTGACCATGCAATGAGATCGCCAACGGCCATGCTCAACATGTGCTTAGCTGGCAGAATCCGCCATATGTGGCCTGCTCTCCTTTACGTTCAAGGCCAAAACTAGGCCAACTCAGGCTCTCTCCAAACACCCCTGGGTGGTGATTTGGAGGCTGAATCTGCCTAGTTGTCAATTGCGTGGGGCATTCCCATGAGTTCTTCCAGCTATTCCCTTGCCTTAAATACAAGATAACAGGCCTGCCCTGAGACTTGCAACTGCTCAGTTTTTTTCTCCCTGGAGAAATTTCACCATTTTTCGACATCAAAAGAAATTGGAGGATTTTATTTTTTTTCCTAGTCGCCAAAACTTCGACATCAAAAAAAATGATTTTTTAATTTTTAATTTCAAAAAATAAAATAAAAACACTGCCAGAACCGACCTGTGTGATGGCCTAAAAACACAAATCGGCATTTATTATACTTGAGTCTGGTCAAAGAGGAGGCCAGATATGGAGCACCATGGCCAAAATTCTGTTATAGCGGTACCCCGATTCAGGTGGAAAACGGACTATCTTTCACCACTCTTTCACCACTGAAAAAAACGTTCGGTAGGAGTCGACCTGTTACCGTCCTCCCTGATTGGATTTGGCAACAAACTGCTAAATAATTAATTAAATTTTAAATCTTAACTTTGGCACTTGGTTTTTTTAATTCTGAATTTTTTGGCACGTAATTCTGAAATTCTCAGTGTCTTAGGCCCACTTTAGACTAGGAGTCAGGGCTGAAAAAAAAACTCGGGGCCAACTTTGAGCATTTTTTGGCTTGTTGTTTGGCCCCCAAGTTACTAATAAATGCTAAAACATTGACATGAGGGTATTAATAAACGCTGGAACATTGGCCGCAAGGGACCCTTGCAAATTGGCTTCCTAAGCTCATTGGTATTCTTTTTTAGCCTTGTGGCCAATACAAGGCCATAAAGTTCAGCATTTATTTATTAGTAAACTTGGGGCAGATTGAAAAGGTTTTTTTCTATTTCAGTCTTGACTCCTAGTGTAAAAGCCCATGAGGCTAATTTCATCTTTTGCACCAATAGGAATGCTTGATTTGAGTTGAACCTTGGCCTTGACGCGTGGTGTAAATTGGGCATTAGTCTGTTGTTGAACAAGTCATGGATTTCTTGATTGGTGATTCTGTTTCGTTTTTCTTCTTTTTTTTAAGGATTTTCACTTCGTCCATTTCCAGCAAATAGGAAAATATTTTTTTCTTTTTTTCTTTTTTTGCTTTTGGAAGCACAATAGCAGACCCCGGTAGCTCTTTCAAATAGCTATAGGTACCTACTAAGTAGGTACCTACTCTCCTTGGAATCCTATGCTGATCAGGTGACTTGGAAACTGAATTACTGAATTATTCTGCTGATTTTGTAATTATTTTTTTTCACCATACCTTTTTAATTCTGGTAAAAACCTGGCAGGAATTTCCCGGTCTATTGGGAGGGCATGTTACCAAGTGTCATAACTCCTCTGCATTTGTGTTAAATTTTTTACACTTTTTTACTGTGATACTCTGTGGGTACCAGAAGCATATCCACCAAGTACCAAAAAAATTAAATTTGTTTAATCTGATACCCATCTGGTACCCACTGGGTGTCACAATAAAAAACTGAAAAATTACTGTGGTGATTTTTATTTATATCAGGTAAAGCCGTGGGGTGGCTGCATTCCCAAAGTAACCAACTCTGGGCCTTTGGCCTTGGGGCCACTTATTTTGGGAATGCCCCCTGCCCAGGAGCTTTACCCTACACAGAACTTGCAGTGTTTTTTTTAATTGGCGAATCGTTGCAAAACTTCGACCTGAAAAATGTAATTTCAACCAATACAAAGGATTTTTCATGGAAAAAATGGAAATAATTAGCCAAATTTCAAAGAGAAAAAAAAAAAAAATTGCCAGATTTTTCTACAATAAGTTCCAGTAGGTAGCCAAGAATATAGAAGGATCCTGGGCTTTTTCTACTTGACATATATGGCATGTAGCCAGAATTGGTTAAATTAGTTTCTGGATGGTCGCCACCTTGCCTACATCACAAAATCCTTAAAACAGGAGGATGGGTTTTAGGGTTTAGGGCTGTCATGTACTAGTAGGGCCTTGTTCCACCTCGGAAGGTGGAGAGCCTGGTAGGGTGAGCCATGGTTCCATTGGGTGATTCTGTAAGGGCCAGTTCCAAAACACAACTGGTTTCCCACATTGTGGATTCATATAATCAATCATGTCCCCCATTATTGACTTGAGCTCTGAGCTGCTGCACACTACCAGTGATGATCAATTATTTTTATTTTTTTCTTATGTTTTCATATGGTTTTCCATAACTCATCATTATTTATGTCAATGTCAAGTTTTAATATACATTTCATGGACATGAAAAGATATCTGTTTAATTTATTTTTTTAATACCCATGTTGGTGGATAGGGAAAAAAAAATGAGGTAGTTATAAAATGAAGGTAGTCATTAGGAAAGGTGGGAGATAGTTATTAGAATAGTTAATAAAAAAATATGTAATTATTAAAGAAAGAAATGAAGTGATTTAGGCTTGAAAATGAGATAATTATTTATGAAATTGTCTTTGGAATGGTCCATGGATGATGATGGTACAAAGGATTCCCAAAGATCCCCCATATACTAAATCCCCCATACACTGGTTTAAATTATTTGTCACTAAAAAATTTCACCTTACAAGCCACACTGAGTGCCCTAAAAGTGCAGGTGGCCGCCTGTCCCTACTAAGAAAACGGCGGAAGAAGTGCCTGAATAGGACCCCATACCTGGCTATGTATAGGAGAAGGTTCCAAATATAGGGCCTTCTGGAAATGAGGTCTCATCTCAAGGCTCAAGTAGGGCCAAAGGGAGGGGTCTAAAATTCAAAAGGTCCTATATCCAAAACCTTTCCCTCCGGAAAGTACAGCAAATTTATTTATTCAATTAAAAAATAATTTTAAAAAGATGGACACCAGGCTGATGAGGGGTAACGTCCACCAGTCAAAAGTTACCTTGACAGGTTGGTGGGTAATTTCTGACATTTGGAAAGTACCCTGACAGGCTGCCCACATAAACTGGCAATCTTAGGGCCAGTGAGGGTACCCAAAATACAAAGGAAAAAAAAACTGGCAGTTGCCTCATGTGTAAGAGAAGGTCCGTTTATAGGGCCGGCCCCCTACTTTCAGGATCCATGACTCCGAAGGTGGTAGCCCATGTTCAATTTGTCTATGCAATTTGTCTAACCCAATAATATCCTACTCGTCAATTTTCATTACTCCGAAACAATGGTTGAGAGTCCAGAGACCCTTACAATTTGGAACCTTAGGAAACACAGGTTCCCGTACCGGGTTAAGGGTCTCACAGTGTTCCCCATGTAGAACTGGCCCTAGAACCAGACCCCCCCATTCACATCCATAGCCAGAATTACTTTGAACAAGAAGCAGGTGTTCCTATTCACAAATAAATACAAGGACCACAAAATGGTCAAATCCATCATAAATGTGATAATATAATGGAATTTTTCATTGGACATTTTAATATAGAGTTATGCAAATTATGCAACAACCATCAAATAATAATTCAATAAAATTACAAAATGATATGGTAGTAGTTCATTGGAATATTTAATTATTCCCAAATTCCAAATAATATTAAAACAAAGGTCATCTAGTTCACTATGAAATAGGAGTTGTCACAACTTTTTACTTGCATCACAATTGAAACTAGAATTATTTTTTGGGTTGGATATTGTGTCTCATCTTTAATTTGTTTTATTTTTCAATTTCAATTATAAGAAAACGGCATTTGAATGGAATATAATACTAGAAAACCTCATCTTACCAACTTGTTTTAGTCGGGTTCCAATTACATTGCAATATAGGATGTGCAAATTGTATTTGTTAGGCCAAGAACTTGTGATAACACAACACCTTCTTAATCCATGGATTATGTGTTTATGATAATTACCTAGATAAGGACCCAAATGTGTCAACCTTTTAAAATGGACATTGTGTAAGCTTCCTTTTTGAAATTTGTTTTTTGTTCTTTTGATCAATGGAGCTCATGTTTGTTCAACTTGCTTTTGAACATAAAGAATTGCACTTTTGTTCATTTGTAAAGGAACTCCACAAAATTTCCAAGTGCATTTGAAGAGCAAAAAAGCACCTTATTTGTGGCTATTGTTTCCTCAAAAAGAGGAGTCACCTCTCACCTACTAGAGGTCTCTTGCACGACAAAGGTTGAAGACAAAACCATAACCCAGGGCTCAACACAATAAGAATGTTACAATTACCAATGTTGTATTGATTTACAAGGAGAAACCATGGTATATAATATTGGCATGTATATTGGTATGAAAGAACATTCCAATCTAATATCATGGCAACATCAAACCTTATACTAATAGGAAATTGGTAAGGATTAAAAGCATTTCCACCACAATAAACACAAGTTGTCGACTCACTTACAAGTCAAATGTGACTTGGCCACATGTGCCCCCACCACGCCCAAGGCATTGATACCCCACCAAAACAATCTCCTTCGCAATGAAAAATCAAGATCCAAAGCCTTCCAAGGATTAAAGACTTTACAAGTACCTAACCGCATCACTAACTTTGTTCTTGCATAATATTGCAACACAAAAATAAAAATGCATATACTAACAACAATCCACAAAAACAAATGTGAAATTACAAATAAAATCCACCATAATCCTTGTAAAATATGTAGCAGCCAAAGTACAAAACAAAGAGACATGCACAAGAGATTTACACACAAAACATGCAAAGAGAAAATCTTTGATCATTGTTGAAACAATCTTGGTTTTGTAAGAAGAATACCATCATTAACCAATTCCAATCATTCCTTTCTTACCTAGTGAACAATTATTATGTAATACTTCTTTTGCATTTTTTTCTTTAAGTTTGATGATGCGCAAACTTACTTAATTTGCAAAATGGAGAACTTGCCAATGGAGCTTCATGAATTGCACCAACAAAACAAAAAAAATCAACAAGTTCTTTTGTTCCTTTGCGTGTTGTAACATATATATATATCAACAGGTTTGTTCATGAGTTGCAACTAAAAAAGAAATCATGTTCTTTGTTCCTTTGCACATCACATCAACAAAAATAATTTAACAAACTCTTGGTTAAAGACAAGAATGTGCCCCCCAAAAAACTGTAACATGGCTTTTGGTGACAATCACAAAAAACACATCTTTATAAAAATGAGGAGCCTAAAAGGGTGAAATCAACAAAAAATTGTTGATAATGGGGTTGTAATGAAATGTTCACTTGTAAAATGTTATTAATGGGTTTGATAAGATATTGCAATGGAAATGTGTTTAGGAAATGAAATAATATATGTTTCATATTAGTTTTATAATACCATGTTTATATTAATGTTAGATGGGTAGTAAACAACCTTCTAGTTATTTGATTGCTTCTTAAATTAATTTTCACAATGAAAATTAATGGCTATCCCATTATGTGATACCCATATACTAAAACCAATCCATTAGTTCTCTATATCATGAAAATCCGATTCTAAAGACCAATTTTTTCTTTTCATATCAAATCATGAAACTCAAGTGCCATAAGGGTTGAATTAAGGTCCAATTTGTGGGCTTCTAGTTTTACAATTTTAGGTTTTAGAGTTCTAAAAGGAGTTTAAATAATAGTATGGGCAACAAAAGATTAAGGTTCTTGGTGGTGATTGTAACATTGTCTACCTCCCCCAATCATAAAGTGCTTCACTTTTCTCCTCTCCATTTTTTTGTTCATTTTCTCTCTCCCTTTCTTTTGTTTTGCTTTGTAGTTTTGAATTTGAAGTTTAAGGTTCAAGATTCTAAAATTTGGACTTTTTCTCTCTTTTTTTGGATTTTTTTTTTCACATTTATTAGTTGGTTTATGTTTCTTCAAGCTCCATCATTGTCACTTCTTTAAGCTTCAAGCTCCATTGTTACTCCAATCCATCTTGTTGTTACTACTCTACCACTATTCCCCCTCCAATGGTAATATTATTTCGTTGTTGTTTTATTGTTACTATTTCTTCCATCATTATTGTTGCATTTTCAAACTTTAGATTGTCTTCTTCACCATTGTTGCTCCTTTGAACTTCATATTATTATTATTATTTCAAATTCAACATTATTGTCACCCTTTGAACTTTATGTTGTTGCTTCATGACCACACCATTGTTTTGAGCACCTTTTGGTGCATTAAACCTAACACCTATGTTCTTCTTTAGTTCGTCATTGTTGATATTGCTTCAAGTGTCATTATTGATATTAAGTGCCCTATGTTAGTACTACCTCCTCCCTTTTGCCACGTGTAAAATGAAATTTGGAGATGTTGAAGTTTGCACACAAGTAACAAGCTTCATTGTTTAAGTTTTTTTTGTTTCAAATTTTTATCTTTTGTTGTTCCTTATTCCTTCTATGTTTTTGGTTTTTTTCTCTTGTGGTTTTCCTTTATAAAGTTTCAAATTCTACATATATGTATATTGGGCAAGATTTATCCTTCAACAATTTTTACATTCCCATTTCATAAATTTTCTTCATTAACAAGAAGAGAAAAATGTGAATACTTTATTTTGTAAATGCTTGTGCATTGAATTTTGGTAATGTTTTGGTAGATCATAAATTTATTATTTGTTTTATTACTCAAGTAAAATTATTTTGTGAAAATTAAAAATGGAATAGTCTTTTCAAAATGAAAAAAAATTAAGTGACAATGCATGTGAAAATATCCATGGATGAAGTTATAATGGAAAAGAACCACTAAAAGAACAATCTAAAGATCATCCAAGTCTTTTTAAAATTCAACATTACTTTAGAAGGGCAAGAAGAGATAATGAAAATAAAGCTTAAAAATTTATATGTTCAAAAAAAAATTAGAAATCACATACAAGAAGGCATTGTGTTGGGCTATTTACTATGGGGATGACAACAAGGATGTTGATGTTTCTTATCCTCAAACCATGCAATGCATTCTTTGTTACAATAATCGAATCCTAATTTCAAACCTAGAAATGGCAACCATAAATACTATTGGACAATTTTTGACCAAAATTATAATTAGTAAATTGTTAGGAAAGTATATTCAAGAGAATGAAAATTGTTGTAAATATGTGAATGATGAAGGGTCTTACATAAATGTCATGACTATTGTTTTAAAATTTGTTGTAAGTTATAACATATTATTGGCCATAGATTTTCTTACACTTGCCAATATGCTACAATGGATATAAAAAATTGTGAATGCTTGAATTTTATATATATATAATTTATTTAATTGCACAAGAAGATTAATAAAAATGTGTAACTTAGCCTAAGAATTCAAGTAAAGACGGACAAAAGTGGAATAAGCTTTGTGTTGATTCTAATATTTCCCTAGGAAACTTGAATACCCCAATGAAACCAACCTATAGTTTTTGAATTCCAACTTGAAAAACCTTGTTCATAAATTTTCTTTAGTTTCTTAGTTAGAAAAAGCTTTATGAAAGGGATGCAATTATGGAAATATCAAGTTTTAGATAGAAAAATATTACAAAAAAATTCATGAATTTTCAATTTATTTTTAGTTCTCAAAAATTTCCTAACTTAAGATGCCAAAAAACAAATTAATGAAATTCGATAGATCCTAGTTGGGAAAACAAGGTTTAAGGTTTATCATCTTATTAAGAAAAAAATTAATTCTAATAATCATCCTATTAAGAAAAAAATCATGATACATTGGTCAATGTCAAAAATGAATTTAAGAATCAAGCTAATTCTCATAAACTTATGTAAAAGTTGAATTGAAAATTTTCACAAAAAGTGAAAATTGCCCAACATTGGTTTATATGTATTTCATACCATACCAAAATCAACCTTGGGATCAATCCTAGGACTAAGATGATATGAAGATCTTAAGAATGAATCGATATGATTACTAGGTTGGTATGAAAATATTTAGTATTAATACTCAACTAATATATAAAAAAGGAACATACTAATACAACATTTGCTGCAACCAAGTTTTGCTTTTCAATTCTATTAAGTAGGTGGACTAACAATTATCCAAAAGAGGAATGTGCCAAATTTGGCTATAGGTCAAACATGAAATTTTTTTTAAAAAAAATTTTACTTTGTTTTAACAACCTCCAAAAACTCATTGTTTAAATATGGCAATTTCTAACTTGTTTTTCTCAAATTTGTTGATTTTTCATATTCTTTTATAAAAACTTTTGTAAGCTTTGTGATTTTTTTTTTGTCACCATGATGCAAACTCTTGCCAATTTTATTTTAAAATAAAAAAAACCTTGTCCTAATTAACTTATTTTGGGAATGCCACAAATGTCCCACATGTGTGGATTACCCTAGACATAAAGATCTTGTGGGATTTTTATATTATATTTGGAAGGCACCTCATAACTTGTAATTATTCCACCACAAATACTGATTACTTGAGTGGCCGTTAAGTTTTTTTCAAAATGTCCACTTTATTTTTGTTCCCACGGTACATGGTGGGTAATTGGTGGGTATCAACAAAAAACAATAAATAAATAAAAGTCCCACAAGTTTTTAACAAGGTCAAAGCTTTGTCAAAAACTTTACCTACCACAAAACATTTGTTGTTCAAATGTGATTAAATAATGTCTTTTCATTCTTAGAATTTATATTATTTTTGAAAAGGTACACACTTTCTAACAACTAGAACAATGGCAACATAGTTTCCAATTCACATTAGCCTTAAGCTTTAACATAATTCCTAATTCAAAGTGCCCTTATCTAGCATTTCCACCTCACAATGGTAAAGACCCTTTTCATTAAATCTTGTAACATGATAACATAAATCATGCTACTTTCTAGTAGTCACTATCCAAAATGCCATGGTCATTTTAACACCTCTAAAGATATTTTCCTATTGTGAATTTGGTCAATCACAAATATTGGTCGAAATGTAAAGGCGCAAATGGTTTTTCATAGTTTGAAATGATTTTTTTGAAGTTTGCAAATGGGGACATTGAACAACAAACACTAAGTTATTTTAATGTAAAGTTGTAGTTTATCATTGTGTGATGTCATTGATGTTCTTAGGATTTAAAAGTCTTTTTAAATGTTCCACAACTTTGACTAGTTGATTCACATATCAACTCCATTAGAGCATGCCCAATGGTTGCAATAAAACATCACGTATAATATTTTTTCAATGAAAAAACTTAGTTAAACATTGTTACATTGGTTGGGGTTGGTAAAAGTGCACATGTTAGTAGGACCCTCCAAAAATGCCAATAGTAGGAAAAAACTTTTTTTATTAGTCAATTATAATGATTAGCCCAAGTGGTGAACTTTAAATAGTCAATCATTTTGTACAATCCATTTTTCTAGGTTTGGGGGTGGGGGAAAAATTTGCATTGTAAGTTGGATGTGTTAAATGTTAATAGAGCTCAAATGTCCTCTATTGTTCGGCATGTTTTAAAATAACTCCATAAGTGGTCCAAGAAAAAAAATTGGATGGCAAAACATGTTGGTTTTGCTCAGCAAAATGGTTTTCACCCAACATTTTTTCACATGATGTTGAAACTAATAAAAGGCACAACAAAACCTAACACTATCAATTGGCTAAATAATTTGATTGATCTAGGTGTTCTACCTAACACTTGTTAATTAGCTAGATATAGAGTTTGATTGGTCTCAGTGGGTTGTTAATAGATGTCTTTCACATGTTTGCAATGCAAAATTTAGATTTATTGATGAAGTCAGAAATAAATAAATAAATAAATAATTGATTTTGGATGTTATAACTATTTTGTAAGGCCACATACTAAGCATTGGTGGAGTTGCTCTTTCTATTTATCTTGATTATAATGTATCTAGTAGTGATTTAATGATCATTTTAACCTTCAATCCATTGTACTTTGTAAAATCCTATGACACAAGCGTTCCCAAAATAAAGGGCTAAAATGAATCAATAGTCAAGTGCAATTCACAATCTCGAAATGGCCCCACCCATGGGAATGTTATGTGTATGATAATGTTCACCTCCTATTTATGAATGTGGGCAAGAACATTTCAAGAACATTATCATACACATAAAACATTGGACTAAATTTTTTTTAGTGTATTTGCAAGGAACCTTTTATAGTAGAAAAGTTTCCTCCGTAGCAATGGGGCATATCAAAAAGAAAAATGCCCATTCCTATGGGCATTTCATTTTCCTAAATGCCTCACCTAATTTTTTCTTTTTGTCTTATATTGAAACTTGACACATATCATGAGGAAAAAAAAAGAAAATAAATTTTTTTTGTCAAGGTTACACTAAATAATGACCTCAAGTGTTTGTTAAAAGATTTTTAAAAATTCAAAATTTGTGCCTTTAATAGTTGTTGCCCTATCGAATTAGTAATTTTTAGGGAAGTTCATTTACTTGACATATTATAGATTTTAGGATGACGACCTCTAAAAGAATTGTTAATAGGTTTGACATGAGGTGCTAACCATTTTCTTGGTTAGCATTACCCCTACCAAACTCCTTCAATAGTTATTCAAAGAGGCATGCATCATTTTTCAAAAGATATAAATATGTTCAAGGATTTGCATTTGGTCCCTAAAAAAATCTTGTATGTTTGGTTTTCATATAGAATGATTGATGTTGATTGAATTTTAATTTATAAGAGAATTATTTTTGGTGATATCATGTATGACATTGGTAATACAACTTTGACTACAAAAATTGATTTCCTTTTGTAGTTGAGTTTTTCCTTCTTGAAAAGGGATATTTTCATCTTAAGATTTGAGGCAAATGTACATGATAATTTTTATAATAGACCAAGTGCCAAATTCAGTTCAACTTTGAAATTGTGAGTAGTCTTAATGGCTTGTTGAAACTAATTGATAGAGGCCACTTGAACCTTTGCATTCCAAATCCTTTATTTGAAGTTCTACAATTTTCAACTTCTTCCATCGCCATGTTTTTCTCTATAAAATCTTAGTAGATAATTCATTTTTTGAATGATTCCAAATTCTTTTGGGTATAGTTTTTTGACTACTAAGAACTTTTATTTCTAAAAATTCATATTCTACTCAATTGTCATTATGAGTGGACTTACAACAATACCCTACACTTAAACATACATAGATCACAAGGTATAGAAGGGATAATTTCCCTCACATTCTTGAGTAGGCGTAAGATCCCTTGTTTTTTCTAAAGACACTCATACATTAAAGTGCCTTTCAAAGACACTATGACATTTCTCTAATTGATTCATGTGATCGATATGCTCGAAATCACAAGCTTCATTAACATAAGGCCCATACAAGGATGAAAACCATTTATGATAACAATCCTTCCAATTATGCCCCCAAAAAAATTGAGGAAAGGTTGCTTGACTAAAGGGTCCAATAATGGGGAAGGCACCATGGTGAAAGGGCTTTGTCTAATGAAAGGGGGTGATATCTCGATTGAATGAATGTGTTGGAATCAAAAGAAGAATTAACCTACCAAGCCTAGATTATGTCAACACTCCTAAACCTTTTACTCTTGTCGATCTTCAAGCCCCAAGGGGTTGGGCTTGTTGTATTGTTTTTTGAACGTCTTGCACTTAAGCATTTCCCTTTGCATAAGGTCAATAAATTGAAAGGATAGGACTTGACCTACAAGCTTTTGCTCCTAAAGTTACTCCCATGTTTTGTTGATATCCTTCACAACTCCCAACCCAATGATACCATTCGCCATAATACCCTAACATTGTTCTTCTACATACTACAAAACAATTCTCAAAGATAGTGCACCCATCTATTAGAGCAATTATGTTTTGTTAATAATCACAAAGAGCCTTTTAAATAAATTAGTATAATATGTTGATATTTTGAAATATTAGTATTTGGGCTATCAACCCTCGTTTCTTTTATTAATTAATTAATTCAACAAAATCTATTAATTATCACTAATAGACATGATAAATGGATTCAATTATCATTTGAACTCTTAAACCTTTAATAATTCAACTAAAATTTTTAACCTTCAAACCTTGAATTGTTTAAATTAACATAGTGTATGTTATAGTGTTGGGTGGTTCTCATTTTTAAAAAAATAATCATTGATTTTGGTTCTTACCGAATTTTTTTGAACTAGTGTTTTTTTGAACTAATCAAATTATCAAATTTTCACACATGTTTTAGTTTTCAAAGTATCCTTCAAACAAGGAATCAATGGTTTCCAAACCTAGCTTAAGCATAAATATTCATATATATTGTGAATAATTTAAGTGTAAATGATTTAGATTCACATGCATAGCACTAATTAAAACCCTTAAATCCTTTATGTTTTTTTTTGTAAATAATGATAATTAAAATAATTCTTTAATATAATTATGTTATAATGTATAAATCCATAATTGTTTAGATTGAGTATTTCATTTGTTAAATCATTATTTTACAAAATGTAATTTTGTTCCACACCAAAAATTATTATTCTTATGAATTTAAGGAAGGTAATCCAAGCTCACACCTTCACTCCATGGCTTCAAACCTAGGAACTCGTGTTGGAGGTTTTAATGCCATACACATAATTTTGTCATTTGGTTTTTTTTGCCTCATTTTAATCCCTTAACAAGCCAAAACATAAGGTCTTCTTGAGTCTACCTAACCTAACCATTGTTCAATATCTATATACCCATTGTGTAAATCCACATGGCCACTATGCAAACTATGAAAATCATTATCAAAGATTAGTGTCAACTTGCACATTTACAAAATGAATAGACATTTTTCTCAAAATTCATTTGAGTTCATTACATTTCCATAATCTATTATTTTATCATCATATGAAAAGTGAATTATTCATATGTGAAATTATGATGGTTTTCAACACCTTTGTTTCATATTTTCACAAAAATTAATTGCATTATTTTAAAGGATTATTTAATGATGAAACTAACCCTAGCATAAGGCATGTGATGGAATGTGCCATGTATAGACTACAAACCATTGTGGCCATTTCATTGTTCATTCAAAAAAATTGACTCACCTAATGTTCAAGCTCATTCAAATTCTTAATACGCACCTCACCTAGCACAATGGCCTATACTTGGCACATTCCATATTACATAAGTCCTAAACACCATAAAGTTGGCATAAATGTAAATGTGGTCTTCACCCAAATATGTAGACCTCTAGATTGGTGGGATTAGAAGATGACATATTTTTAACATAAAAGAAATATGGGATCATTTCAAGGGTGGCCAATTTTCATTTTTTGAAATTCAAATGGAAGTTTTATTCCATCTAAAAACAAAAAATAGAGCAAAGCCTCTACCAAGACCAAACAATTAGAACCAAGGTCACTCCTTGAATGCATATTCACATTCAAAAAACAATGGAGTTGGCTTTTTAAGAGTTGTGTGTCATAGCAAGGACAAAGCTCTAAAACATTAGAGGATAACTTGTGGCATCAAGCATTCACAACTATAGGAGCATGGTACATTGACCATACGAACTTTGCATGTTTTTATGGGCACTCTGGAAACTAAAATTTCCACCATTTAATTGGCATGTATGTTGGGAATAACTCACAATGTCATTTGTCAAAAACGTTCCTACATAATTTTATTATGGGATTGAGCATAACACATCCTTGTTTAATTGTATATGAATGAAAAAACCTTGTTGAACCCCACTTGTATCTACCATTATCAAATGTAAAAGGAAGATTTCTAGTTTAGAGAATGTTTTTTTTGGTTGCATGTTTCAACTAATGATAGTCACCATTTTGCTTTAACCTTCGTATCCATAAACACTTAAGTTGTGTCTAAAATTGGTTTGATTTTTAATGTGATCTAGGTCCAATCCAATAACTAGTTCTAAGATAGATGCATGGATGAGTGGCTCACTTTTTGATTTTTTAAAGATTTTCCAATACCCATCTTACTTGAGATTCTCATAGGAAAAAACATATTCTTCATTTTATCAATGGGGACTTGGGTTTAGATTATCAACTTGATTATGAAAACAATGTATAATTATTCTTTTACAAAAAAAATTCACTTTTCCCAATGGACCTTTAAAGTTGGAGTTTGGTATCCTTGTTGGAACTTTAAACAAATGTGTGAATTTGACATATAATTTCATTCCAAATGATTTGAAGTGACTCAATATGTCAAATGTTATGATTTAAAGAACACATAGTTGAAAAGCTTAACCATCATATATTAAAGGACTTTTAAGTGATTTGAATTGGCCCATATTTTCATCTGTCCACAATACTATTATGTTTATTTTATTTTTGAGTTTTTTTTCACCAAAGCACATGTTTATTCAGGCTTTTAAGAATAGGGACTTTGCTAGCTATCCTTCAAGGATTTCCAACATAGATGATGATGTTATGGTGACATGACAATGTTTATGATTTTAAGCTTTAAGGTTCATTTTGGAGGAAAAATGTCCCTCGCATGTGGAAGCTTGTAAAACCATGTGTGTTTAAGGAGCTTTGGTTGATTATCCTTAATTGTTGAAACTTGTAGAATCACACATTTAATTGAATCTTTTTTTGGATTCATGTTTGTAATCAACTTTGTCATGAGATTTTTTTCTTTGGCTTCTTTAAAGGGTTCTCCACAATTTGATTATGATATCAAAACTTGTTGGATGATCCTTTGCTAGAAGTGCACATACATATGCTCCTCATCTTTGTGTTTTGAAAATGCCACATCTTCTTTTAACATTTCATGGGTAACAAAAATCATGGTCATAAATGTATGGACAAATATGAAAGAATGAATATTATAAATATTATATTGGATTCCTAGGAATATGTGACAAGTTTTTAGTGGCTATTATAAACATGTAGATGACTTGGAAAGATTTTGAAACATAGTTGGACATATGTATATGACTTGATAGGGATAATGTGGTAAAATACAACTTTAAAAAAAACATTAACAATGATTCATGGTGGAACAACATGGACTAAAAGAACTTCATGGGTTGTATCGCTAATTGCAAATGGACTTTCTGAACAATTTGGAAAACACACAAACTACTAATGAATTTTGTGGGCTTCTTGGGCACACACATTAATTGCCTATGGAGTTCAAGGATTACTATTCACTTACAATGTAGTCATGGTGCAGTAATTGACACAAACAACTTTGAATGATATCATATGTTTAAAAGAACACTACATTGATTTCCAATGCACAACTAGAAACATCTTGTGCACTTCAATGTGCATTCTTATGACTTATAGTGAAAGTAATCTAAGAATATAAACAAGGTCAACCAACTATGAATTGACAATACTGAATTTTGACTAAACCTTAATTTGCATGTTCCATCACAAGATTAATGCACATTTGAACAATTCAAACAAAAAAAATTCAATTGAAACTATTTAAGTGAATTCACCTTGCAAGTTGTCCAAATTAGTTGTTGCAATCCAATCTACTCCCATCGTTCCTTTCTCAATACCACATTGCTTAGTGACACTAAAAAATTCCTACCAATCTAAATTAATTTCCTCCCCTCAACAAAATATGAAAGAAATGATGAAATTGTGTAATGTGATTAATCAACTTCAGTTATAATATGAGTTTGATAAAATAATGTAGTTTAATTAATACTACTAAGTGTTTAGATTTCACTCACACATCAATTCCATGTTAAATGAAAAAAATTACCCCAAATTCTTTCATTATTGTGTGGTTCCTTTCTTATGGACAAAACCAACAATGCATACAAAATAAGGAAAACAAATAATGCACAAACTACAACAAGGTTATAAATTATAGAAGGTAAAAGCATGAAAATGTTATTTATCTTTCTTTTTATGCTTATTGTCATCATTATATTAATTTAACTATTGTCATGAAATTTAGCCTTTATGGTCATCATCCTCTTATTATATTATGCATTATTCTCCTTCCCAAAATCGTAGCTCAACAATTAACCTCTTGCATGTGTGAACTGTCACATTTTTCATCTATGAATACTTCTTGGAATGTTTTTCACTAATGTTCTTCTTTTTTTGGTAATTAATTGATTTCACTCTTTCAACATTTCAACTACATTGTGTTATTATTTTGTTGATTTATGATTTCCTCTCCTTTTAAATATTCTTTTGACCCCAAATTGTGAAAGGACAACCTATTAAGATCATATGTAGTTGATTAGTACTTGCAATGGTTGATATTATAATCAAGGTTATGGAAGTTTTAATTAGGGATATTCAAATAAGGAAAAATGTTGTGGTATTCCATTAGTGATAGGAGGTTTTCCATGTGAAAAACATTTTTCTCAATGGAAATTCAAATTCAAATTCAAATAGTTATCCATATCTTGAAGGTCACATAAACATATAAGTCACCAACTAAATGTGGTTTGAAAGTCACCTAATTTTTGTTCAATTACATGTGTCATTTTGGAATGGTCATTTTATTTATTTCCTTAAGGGTGCAAAAAATACAAGTTCTCTAAGGTATATATTTTTATAATACTTTGGTTTTTGATGACTGGTGCTAATAAGTGGGTTGCATATACCAAATGACAACTAGTATGGCTTAATTATCAATTGACACCCATTAACTAATGCAAGAAGTATGTTAAAGTTTCAATCACTTCAAATATTTGCTTATTGTTGAATAAATTGTTTGAAATACCTCCAACAATATATTAAAGATGAAATGGTTTTTTTTTATTTTAAAAAGGTTATGTTGTCAAATGAAAGAATCCATAAAAGGTGCAAACTTTAAATAAAGTAGACAATTTGATTACTTTGGTAGTTCAAAAAAATGGAAGATGAAAATAGATGTAAAATATCAACAAAATTCCATTTTATAATTTTTTTAGTTTAATAATTTAAAAAAGATAATTCTTCATTAATGTACATTAATCTTCAAATTATCCATTTTTTTAACAATGTTTAATAGTTTTTTAAAATGTAAGTAGTTCTGAAATCTATTTTTCACAATGTGGACCTTATGTTTTAAGTCACTAATAATAAAAAAATCTTTTGCAAGTTGTCTTACTCACTAATTGAGTCATATGCAACTACTTTTTAGTTGCCTAAAACATATTTAGCTACATAAGACAAGTTAAAAAAAACTATTTTTCTTCTGGTGAATATGCATTGAATATGTTCTAACAAAATAGAACATTTATTTGTCAAAAAAATGATGATATTTGTATCCTAGAATTTAGTATGTTTATTTCATTGAGTTTTCTATTGTAAAAGTAAGTTTGAACACCATATTTATTGGTCTATTTTTCAAAGAAAAAACACAAAGAATTTTTTAATATACTTTTTTTAATTTATGTCAAAAGTTGTTTCATTTTAAAATTAGATAATGATATGATACCTTGCTTTTGGTCTATTTTACTACAATTTTACTCCAAATTTGTTTTTGGGGACAACCATCCAAATGTGATTTTTGGTAGCTACAACTATAAAATTATTGATATAATCATGGCACTTGGTGTACAATTATTTCAAATTTTAAAAAGTTATATATTTGAATGAATCCTCAAATCTAAATTCAACTAGGTGTGTAAATTAATCTTCCTAAAATGACATGAACTTCAACTTCAAGTTGTCTTGTATTACAAAACACACATGTGTAAAACTTAAGAAAGGCTTCATCATAATCTCCATCGACAAATTGTGACTAGATCCAAGTTACCATTTGAACATACATATGGCATAAGGCATAAGATTTATTGATAAATAATTTTCACATTCATATTCTTAAGAATTTCAACATGTTGTAATTCATATATTCCTTTAATATAATCCATTGATATATTTCATTTAAATGTAAAATATGTTAACTAGTTATAATTCTTTGGCTTTTCAACCATTTGAAAATTGTCAACCTAATATTTTACTTGCAAAGCCAATTTTCTCACTAGGAGTCCTATTTTAATTTCACATTGCACCACACCAAGGTTGTTCGGCACAACTTTGTGATTGTCATGTGCTTACATTCATCTTCATCTCTAAACGGCCAAATCTTATTTTAAACAATTAACAAATTACATGAATTTTTTCATCATGTAAGTATAAAAGACATTTAAACTTGCATAATTGTTAGCATGTGTTTAATTATTTTTGAAACATATAATAAGACTAAATTGCTATTGTTAACTTTTCCAATGTCATTAATTTATTTTGCAATTCTCATCATCTTTTGTAATCATGGGGGCAAATAAAGAATAATGCAACACATACTTGGATAGACCATATTTTGAAATGGAAAAACACCATTTCTTTGTACTAGGATTTAAAAGGTAGTAATGATACCAATACATTTGAATTAAGGCAACCACAATTATGAAGAATTAAAAATTTTAATTAGTTGTCAACCTTTTGTAATCATGGATAGCAAACCCATCCTTGGGTGGTACCACTAGGAACCAATACGCCAAAATTCAAGGAAAGGTGAACCCAATTTTATTTTATTTTAAATTCATATTTTAAATTTATGATTTTTACTATTGACTTGCACCACATGGGCTTTGTGTTCCCCATGTGTATATACACCATGGAAAATTTGTAAACATGTACATATGCAATACATAAGTATTGAAGTTGTGTTCTTGAAATGTTTTTGACATGTGTTAATTAAAATTCCCAACCCCTTATGATTAAGTGTCAAGATTACACCATTGGAAAAAAAATTTAAGAATTAAATATAGTCACTAGGGCATGGCCCAATTTTTTTATTAAAACAAAAAAGAGTGAAAATTATTACAAATTTGTATACATGAATGTAACGGCCCTTCAAGACCTTTTAGTTTTAACCTTCAAAAATTGCTCAAAAATTTATGGTTTCCTCAACCACTATCTATTGAACAAATAAAAAAGATGATTATTTGAATCCCTTCTATAAATTTTAAATTAAAAATCTAATGTTCCTGTTGTGTTCATGATCAAAGGAACCCCAAGTGTTACTTTTGGATTTTTTTCCTTAACTAGTCATTTGAAATTTATTATTATTATTATTTGCAAATACAATTGAAGTTTCAAATTATATGTGACTTGGATAATTTTTTGATATAAAATTTGAAATGATATATTTTTTTAAATGATTTTTATATATGTCACTATAACAAAATAGGTTCATGTATGCCAAATGCTTTCACTAGATTTTGAATGAATTCATTGGTCCATTAAACAGGGGTTGGTGAAATGCAAAAACATTTTGTAATAGTGTGTTGTCCTAAAGTTGGATGGGTTTCAAAATTTTGGAGTGTGATTTTCTTAATGGTACCACCCAAGGATGGGTTTGCCTTATATCAACTACAATATTATAAACCAAGTTGCATGGTGCGGTTCACAATTGCCAACACATTTAGTATTATTGTATATGTTTATTTCACAAATATTATCTAGATTATCTTTCTTTTTTTTCTAGAAAATAATGTATAATTAAAATGAAGTTAGGAATTTCCTTTCATGTTTGTTTTTTACACCTATTTGGATAAAAATGTGAATGTAAATTAAAGTGGACCAAAAACGACATGATAACATTCCATGAAAGTATTTTTGTAATGTATTTTTATAGTGATAAAAACCTAAAATTGTGTCAAATCCTCATTTTCAAAGTAAAAAAATCATCTTTCCCAAAAGATCACTAAGGGTCACTCTCTTATGCATCCCAATTTTAATGCTTTTTAAAGTCAATTAAAGTACAATTCATGTGTTCATTTATAATTCATCTACATGTAATTGAATTTTGGGTAGAAGATAAAACTATTTTTCATTGTGGATATTTTATTTAGTGAATCCATATGCATAATTTTGTAAGACAATATTTAGTAGCATTCTTTTTTTATGATGCATTTTTTGAGATAGATGAATAATTGTAGTTAGTCATGATGAAGATGATGGTCACACATTTTGTGAATGGCATATCAATTGGAGTTTGATTCATTTTATAATGACTCAAACCATGCACTTGTTAAGTATGAAGTAAGGTGTTGTTTAATGACCCACTTGTCAATATTGTGGATGATTTCATATATTTTGATTGATTGGTTGCTTACGCATAATGTATGACCATGATCATCACTTTTATAAAAGATTGTATAAATTATTGTTGCTTAATGATGATGATGATCAATCTTGATGTTATGATTATAGTCATTCTTTTCGCGTTTCTTATGGTTTAGGTTGCTTGATTGATTCACCATTTATTTCATTTTCCTCACATCTTTATGTGATTTGTTTTCATTGTAATCACATTGATTTGGACAATTTCATGGGATCTCGAAATCTTACAAGGTCAACAAATTATTTGAAGAATTTTTTTCAATTTAACCCTTGAAAGACATAATTATGTTTTGTTCCATGTAGTTGTTGAATTGATTTGACAATAAAGTGAATTGGGTGTTCAAGGTTGCAAGGGTACTTTCCTTCAAATCCTCATTCTTATGTCTAAAAATCATTTATTTATTTAAACCCTTTGATTTTCAAATGTTCGTGGTTTAATGTCAAGAAGTTGAAATGATGAGGTATGTGAAACAATAGCATAATACCCACCAAAAGGAAGTGTAGAAAATAAGTTCCATATGAGTTCCACAGTGCCCCAAGTAACATTACAAGATGTAGGATTGATTAATGGTTTATAAAGAAGCTTTAACCTCATCAAACCACATGTGATTCTTATGAAATTTTTAAAAAATTCCAAAGATGAAAATCATTCTAAATTCAATAACTTTTACTTTGTTGGTTCGAAAATTGCAAAATGACAAACATGCACAATGTGCACCACCTCATTGAAAGCTTTCCAATGATACCTAAAGTGGAACAAGGGACCCCACAATTTGTTGTTGTTTTAACATGGTAACATGTAGACAAACAAACACATCCTATGTTAAAATATAGGTGATCAAGGAAAGAAGGCAAAAGCATCTTTAAAAATGGTGAAAAAGTCATGTTTTTGTCTAATAGTTGAAAATTCATGACATGCCTTGACATTCATTTGCCATCCTTAATGTTCAAGAATGTGGTGTTGAACATTTAACTAATGAATATTTTAAAATGTATGATTGAAAATGTTGGGAAAATGTATTTAATCCTTGATTAGACCTTTCACATATGTATATCATCATGCACATTATTACAAAAATGAAATGAAATATTAATGTGTCAATTATGATAGTTGGTAACACAATTATATACACTTTTAGGTATTCACATTATGTTTTTAGAAATAACTTGGCCTTGACTTTGTATCCATTTAACACAAATTATATGATAAGAAGAACAAGTCTTTATATGCAAGGTTTATATGAATTTTTAAAAATAATTATCTGTTTAGAATCTAAATAATTTGATGTACTCTTCTATTTTATTTTTTTTATATCAACCATTTTCGTGAAGTCTTATTGCCCAACCTTCAAATTGGTCTATCAAAAAGTTTTAAAAGTTATTAAAAAATGAAATAAGGAAATAAGATTTTGACCTTGTTTTGTTCATATTTGTAAAAATCATCCCCCACCATACAAAATGGGAGGGCCTTATCAATAGAGGTAAAACATGGAAAAGACACCAACTAGGAATAAAACGTAAAAAGGTCACACTTGAAGCATGTGAAATATTTATTTTATTCACATAAAGGTATCATTCAGAGATAAGGTAGAATTTTCACACCTTCAAAACTAGGAATTTGTTTGTTGGTTCCACAACAAATTGTCCTTGTATTCAAAATTCGTGGTTCATATTTATATATTTTTATGACATTTGGTGTCATTTCTAGATATGGCACAATAGTGATAACTCGAGAACTAGGAATTATTTTATAGGATTTGGACCAAATTGTGCTTGTATCCAAAATTGGTGGTCAAACTAAACCCAAAAGCAAGAAAAAATCTCTAGTTTCACAAAACACTCAATAATTGACATGTTGTGTTAAGTTTCAATTTTAAATTAAGATTATGGACAACATGAACTAACTATTGTACAAAAACACCTATGATATATTTGTTTGATTACATATTAGGACTATCTCCAATATGAAAAAAATAGCATCACAAATGGAAAAATTGCTTGGGAAATATGACTTGAGTTTAATCGTTTCCTATTTATGCATTGTTTTGTATTCACCTTAAATAACTTTTGGAATTCATTGCCATTGGTATGTTCAACAATGAAAAAAAACATGACAATGTAAAAATTGAAGTAACAAAGGCATGTGAAAATTATGACAAGTTATGTCATGATAAACTCAAATAAACCTAATTATAACCAATAACATGAAAAATGATTTTAAGTACACAAAATGTTTACATAAATGACAATTATGCATCATTAAAAGATGAAAACATGAAAGAATAAAATGAATACAAAGGTGAACTAAGTTTCAAATTACAATCAATGTTTTAACACAAGAAAAAAATTGTCCTTTTCCACCTTCACACATTGTGATTACTTTTCGATTTGATTGCATTTTAAACACATTTGGATTTCTTAAGCTTGCAAATGGTTCATTGCACTAGTTAATGGTCAATATTGTTTATAGTTGTAACATTACATTTTTTGGATAAGATTTATAATAATCCCAAAAATTGTTTAAAAGTTTTTAAATAAGTTTGATGTTGGAAATGTTTATGGGTTTAAGCTCAGAGCTATTATAATTATTTAGAAAATATTCCACATTAAGAATAGCCTTTTTTTCTTTCAAACTTGTGACCTCAAATTTTAGGCAAAAGTATTTTTATTTTCATTTTTCCTTGAATTTGCACTATGTTTTCAGAAACAAAATCTCAAAAAAATCACCAAGTTGTGAAAAAAAAATTCCAAAAGAAATTAACAATAATAACCTTGGGTTGATCCAACTATTTATTTCCAAAATTTCACCTAATTATGTTGCTTTTGGTTTTACAATGGAAATGAAAGTCAAATATATTAATCTTTCATCATTAGAAGAAATGATATTAGAAATTTGTTGCAATATTTTCTTTAAAGTTGTGGAATTAATCATTTGTGTTAATGTATGATTAATGTTGTTAAACAAATATGGTCTTGAAAATAAAAGGGTTACATGATTACTTAGTTGATAATTCTTCGTGTGGCCAATTTAAGGGGGCCAATGACATCAACAAAGGATTTTTAAAAAAAAATCAAAATTGTACAATTAAAAAAAAATGTATCTTCAAATTTTTACAATAGTTTATAGTAGGTAGCCATAATATTTAAAGGCTTAAACAAGTTTTTGGCTCCATAAACTTATTTATAGCCAAATGTGGTTAAATCTTTTTGTGGATTGTTGCCATTTGAGCAACATCACAAAAGTGATTTAAAAATAACAATAATCATATTTAAAATTTAAAAAAAAACTGCAATTCTTCAAAAGAGGACATATTATATATATATATATAATAAAATGGTTAAATATTGAATTAAGGCATTCTTGAATTCACATTGAATTGAATCACATTTACAAAGATTATAGGTCAAGTTTTTTATAAAATATATTTTGATTTTTAAAAATTTATCCATAGAATTTTATTTTAATATTTTAAATAATCCTTGAAATTGATTAGTGATTGTATATAATTATTTTTAATACATTGTTAAATAAGTTTCAAAATCATGTTTTCATTTGTAGCAATTGATTAATTTTTGAAAACTAAAACATATGTTAAGGTTTGAATTTTTAAAATAGTTTCATGTTGAACAAAATGAAGTTAAATTTTTTCTTTTATATTCAAAGTGTTGAAATGATTTAATGGGTGGGTACATTAATGTATATAATGTGTACTATACATTGATCTATCATGTGCAAATGTAGTATACAAACATGTACATATGGTGCTGGTGAATGGTGCCAAAACTTTTTGTTGATGAAACCAGAAGTAATAATAATAATAATAATATAAAAATAATTAAATTCAACGCATGTATTTTTGCCATGGCATGCTGTGAAAAAAATACAATCCATGAATAATCTGGAAAAAAGGGGAGAAATGGTGTATGATGACATGACATTTTAATCAATGTCATATTAACTTGAGACCTTATAATATCCATTTCAAAATTTTAGAATTAGAAATTACTTAGTGCAACATGTGACTATCTCAAATGACTAAAAAAAATTCATTAAAAATGTCTTAATCAACTTGTCCATTTTTATTCAATTTCATTGAAAACCAAGTGAATTTGGGTAGTTGTAAAGCCCATGATTCCTTCTTGTGTAATTAGACAATGGGAATTGATTAAAATACATATATTTCATATTTGTCGGGAAGAAAAAATATAGGTGGGCATGAATGGTGTGAACTTCCTTTTTTTTAAGAATTTTTTTGGAGAAGAGTTATTGGGTATCAAATGTGCATGCATAGAATGCAAAAAAAAATTATGATAAAATTTGATGGTTTACTTATTCATAAAATCATTTACCACTCATAGTTTGGGATTTCCGGGAATGAAAATTTTGAATTGATTTCTTATTTGTATACAATATATTGGAGCTGAATATTTTATACAAATAAGAATGTGACCTATTTAGTTAAAAGGTTTACTCCCCTTTTATTATGGTAGATCCCAAAAGTACTAAAAAATAAATCTCAAGCTATGAGACCTCAAACATAAGAAAACATTTATGAACTTTGAATTTTAGTTTTAAATATAACACTTAGTTCGATGGTATAAGAGTTGAAAACTAAAATGCAATTAAATCTTAAGCTATGAAAACTTTGGAAAATAAGCACAAATCATGAACTTCTAATTCTAATTGCATTAAAATTTTACATTATAGTTATTTTTGTGCAAGGATCTCGATTCAATGCCTTAGTTATACTATGGTATTCACACGACGAGTAAGATAGAGGATATATACTAGTTAGGAGGACCAAAGGCTACCAAGTAGCCAAATTTTGTAGTAGGAGTTACCTCTACAATTTTGGACCTTAACTTTAGAAGGTTTTTTTAAAGTCATTTTGGACTTATATATATATATATATTCCTTATTTTCTTAACATCTGATGGAAGTTAGTGAAAAGTTATCTTTACTTTAGAAGGTCAAGGTAAAAATAATTAATTCAATTGTTCAATGCAACCTTATTATCCACCAATTTGAGCATTTAAAAAAATTTAATCTAAAAATTTAGTTGACCAATTGATATAATTGTTTCCAAGTTTTAAAGCACTTATTCAGACTTTTATGCCATTATGATGACTTAGGTTATAGAATTGGAATTGATTATAAAAGGTCAATGGAAACTTACATAATGTATATAAATGTTTGTTTGAGATGAAAAGTGAACATTCATGGATGAAATTCATTTTTGAAATGTGTATTAAGTTAAATAGATTATCATGTCAAATTATGCAAAAAATATATATATATATTTTTTAAATCAATGATTTTAGAAGATGATATTAATAAAGTGAAATGGATGACATTAAAATTCATGGAAAGAAAAAATGCTCTACTTTATTTGTTGCCACTGAAAATAATGTACTAGAATAATGTGCTATCAAAGTATGTCAAATTTGTGTAAAAGTATAATCCAACAAGAAGCCATACCCCAACAGGTTAAATAGGGCGCACCGGGTTCAATGTTACTAAGAAACAAATGCTGAATAAAGGAAAAAATTCCAAAAAATTTGAATGTATGGAAACATGATAAACATTTTAAGTATGCTTCAAATTGCATATTCAAAAATGCCTAAGGTATTTATCTAAACCTGTGGATTTTTTAGGATGAATTCTTTGAAATGAAGGATGTAAATTCATATATGATAGAGATCTTGTGTTTAAAATTCATTTGTCCATGTGGCAAGGACTACACATTCACTTGGATCCACAATATCTTATTCCTAGAAATATTATTTTTAAAAATTGAAGAATTCTTCATGTTAGGCATCATTAGTAGGCATACCCAAGCTTTGTGTTCATGAGTTGCATTTAGATCATTGCATTTATTTAGTTCTTGCCTTAATGCTATGGGTTTGGGTGCATCCCACCTAGGAGTGTAATAATATTGTTAGAGCATCTCCATTGGATACCATGCATACACATTCTATCACTAATTTGCAAAACCTTTTGTTGAACCCAAGTATGAAAAATGTTATTCAAGCAAATCACTCGCCAATAGTCATGCAACAAAAAGGTCTTGTCGCATGTAAGAATCATAATTGTTGTGAATGAATGAATTTGCACACTCTAAAAATCATCTTTGTTGAAGCTCAAAACATCTCCCAATGTGCATGTGTTGTGTGAAGAGCAATTTGTGGTGGAAGTGTTTTATAACATTTGATGAGGGAAATTTGACAAACAATTTGTGAGCAAAAAATTAAGACCACCTAAGAGCCAAAAATCTCAAAGAGCAAAAACTTTAAGACCACCAAAGGGAAAAAAAAATGCAAAGAACAAAAACTTCAAGACCACCCAGGAGCAAAAAACTCAAAAAAACAAAAATTTCACAACCATCAAAGAGCAAAAACGAGTCAAAGAACCCACATTTTCATGCAAACAAACTCTCAAAAAAATGTCAGTTCTTGACATTTTTGTGAAAAAACTCTGAAAAAACGAACTACATCTTGTGAGGGAAAAAATTGAACATCATAGGCATGCAAAATTTTCTAAAGCTCCCTCTATGTTTGGCTACCACATATATGAATCTGGTAATCTTTAAATTATATTTTTCTCACCATTTTTGAAGATTGAAAACCTCCAAAAAATACCTTTTCTTAATTTTTATTTTCTAATTTAACTTTCTGGCAATATATATATTGCCAGTGAAAAAAAGGCTGGTGCTGTGAGGCTAAACCCGGTGCTTTAACTTCTCCAATTCTTCTTGGCATGGAAGCTGCAAGTACTGACAATGTGAACACAGATCATTACCAAGAGTACAAACAGGGTTTGAAAAACCTACAAAACTATTGGAATAATAAGACCCCAAAGCTGGTTACTATGAAAAAAATCCAGCCTAATAAAGTTAGACAATAATAGAGCTATCGGTAAAGTCCCGCGATTAGGGGGGAGAGAACGGCCAGTTTCGACATAATAGGGCATCAAACGTGTAACTGGGAATGAAAATTTTACGAAACGACATAAGTCGGACCCAAACTAGTTTTTCCACCAATTTTCATGGTAAACTGAATTTCATCCTGTCTTTCCTTTTTACGGAGCGCCTCCACTGCTGCTATGCGACATCTACTTTCACTGCTCCTACCTGTAGGACTAGTATAATTACTCTCGAACCTTGTGCATTAAATGGTGTCAGAAACTTCACCAGCACTCTGGCACACGAAATCCTAAAAGTCTTCAAAACTCATTTTATTTATGGTTTGTTGTTGCAAAGATTTCTGATGAGTTTGAATCATTTAACAATCAGTCAGATTTGTGATTCCGTCATCCTCCATAATCCCTTCAAAGATATAATAATAGTGAGCCCTAGTACATTAGGGGAGGACGCTAATGCAGCATTGCAATGCGTCCTTCTTGTAAACAGTACAAAAGCATTGTCTGCTTCTTTTTTCCCTGACTGCTCAATTGCCCGACCAAATTGTGTCTGGTTAGTGATGACCAGACACATCTTGGTGCTGCTGCCCATTGACAAATGTTATGTCTTATTATAACACACTTTGAAATTTCACCAATTTTCGAACTGAGAAATATGATTTCAACCTATGCAAATGATTTTCTATGAAAAAAATGGCCCTAATTCGCCAGATTTCCAAAAAACAAAAGTGTTTCCAAATCGCCAATTTTTTATGATAAGTTCCATTAGGTATAGCCAAGAATATAGAAGGGATTCTGATTTTTTTTTTCTACTTTCATATCTAGTCCGTAACCAAATCTGGCTAAATCTTCTTATGGATGATCACCACTTCAGCTACGTCACAAAATTGAAGGAAAAGAACCCTACTATACAGTCCTTTGTACTTTAGGTCCTGCTCATCACCTGCAGTTTGGGCAGTGCTGTTGCAACTTGCTAGTGCCTTAGTTGAAGTGAAGAACTTTATTATAGAAATGGATTGAAAAAACCCCCTCTTACATTGCTATTATTTTATGGTGACTTCACACAAACTTTTATTTAATTCAAGTGTTGGGAACTGTAATGGTGTATGTGCTCATACCGGTACTGACCATGTGAACATAGATCATTACCAACCCTAGTTCATGGCAGTGCTTTCTTCTAATGAATTTTGTGACATAGCCAAAGTCGCTATCATCCATAAGAAGATTTAGCCAAATCTGGCTATAAGTCAGAATATATAATACAAAATTTTTAATCATCCATTTATATTTTGGCTACTTACTGAAAACCAATTACTGTAGCCTAGTGTAAGTTTCCACATGGTCAAACCAAATAATTAATTTTTGAAAATATTAATTCGTTTTTTTTAATCAATTTGGAATTATTATTATTTCATGATCTACTATGATATTGCAATACATGAGGGGTTAAATTATTCAGGTTGTAGCCTAAATAATAACTAATTACGATGTTTTAAACACCTTAGCTTCATATTTTCAAGAGAATTTGTTTCACTATTTTAAAAATGATTTAATGACAAAACCGACCCTAGGGTAAAGTATAGAAATCTGGTGATCTGGTGAACTTCAGCTGAGTTAATATTTGATTTCACCTTGGTAACCAATTCTGTAAGAAATAAGTCTCATATAAAGGTAGATAGGTAGGAAAATAGGTAACTACTAGGTAAGTAGATGGTTTATACTTAGGTAAGGGCTGATTTTACTACCTACTAACAACTCATATGTGGGTTTGTTAGAAGGTAGCTAGTAAAAAAGAAAGCAATTGAGCTAACCACCGTGGTTAGCTAGGCAACTGCAACCCAACAGAAAATTGTTTCCCAATCACTTATCATCCATCCTTCATGGTGCACTCATGGGTGCTGGTTCAGTGTGGCCATTGATGTCTGGTAAGCATGCTTGCATTGTGGGCCTTGCATGTATGCTTGTGTGTTTGCCTACTCCTTTCTCAAGAATAGTAGAAGGCGTTTGTGTGTGCATATGCTAAATAACATTGGTGTACGCTCAAGGCTAGGGCTTTATAAAGGGTAAAGTATGGAATAGCAAAAGAGCTAGGGTTGTGCTAACCCTTTGCCCAACCACTTTCATCCAACTAGAGTTAAGTATCCCATGTAGATTATCTTAGGTGTAGAGTTAGGATAATTTTAGGAGAACTTAAACTTAGAGGTTTTTCAACCACCCCAATGAACCCTAGGTCAAAAATTATATGCATATTTGACCCTAGGTCTAAAAGTGTATGCAAATCTAGCCTTGGGTCATTTACAACTTTGTATATTGTATTTGTGTCATTTAGGAAGTATGTAATCCATATGGCTTCATCCATATTAAGAATTTTTCATCTGAATGAAAAACATTGACCTTGTTCAACCATATGACTAAGAAGCCTAGGCCAAGCTAGCCCATGTCCAAGAAGCTTGAGACCTCACCAAAAAGACCTAGACAAGCCAATCCCCAATCTAGACTAGAAGCACGAGCCCATGCTCAAGAGGCCCGAACCACCTTGACCCTATATCCAAGAAACTAGCTAGGACCTCACCAAAAAAAACCAAAATTAGCCCATCCCCAAACCAAGAGGCATGAACCACCTCCATATGTTAAGAAAGCCCTTGAAGGCCCCAAAAAGCAAAAGGGTCATGCTATGTCCTAGGCTTTTGCTAATTGGAAAACCCTGAAGTAGCCTAAGAAAAAAGCCCAAGCCCCCAAATAGCAAACATAGCTTAGGGACTTCAAAGAAAAAACCTAGACAAGTCAATCTTCAATCCTAGGCATGGCATGGTATTTGAAAGAACCTAGATAGCATAGGAAAAGGCTAAGGGAGCCCAAGAAAAAGCCTTGGGTAGCCTAGGAAAAAGCCCAAGCTCCCTAGGAAAGAGCCTAGGCAACATAGGTAACCAATTGCAATACCCTCATCTTCCATGTATACATTTAATGAAGGTAAATGTAAAATGAAGGTATTGCTATCTTTCCATAGGTAGTCTAGAAAAAAAAATACGGGTAGGTTAGGAAAACTTAGGCAACTTATGAAAAACATCATCAATCTAGGAAAGGCCTAGGCAATCTAGGGTAATGCCTAGGCACCCTACCCTAGGAAAAAACCCATGAATCTTATTAAAAACCTTAAGAACTTTAGGTAAGGCCTAGTTAGCTTAGGAAAAAGTTATGGAATTTAGGAAAAAGCCTAGGTGACTAAGAAAAAACCTAGGTAGCTAGAAGAAAAACCTATGCAACTTAGCAAAAAGCCTAGGTAGCTAGGAAAAACCATAGGCACCATCGAAAAGAACCCAAACAACTAGGAAAAAAACATAGGCCCCATAAGAAAAAGCTTGAGCAACTAGGAAAAAAATTAAGTAGCTTAAGAAAGAGCCCATGCAACCTATGAAAAAGCCTAGGCAACTTTGGAAGAAACCCAAGTAGCTTAAGAAAGAGCCCAACAATCTTATAAAACAACCTAAGCATATTAGGAAAGAGCCCAAGCAACCTAAGAAATTAAAGCCTAAGTACCTTAGGAAAAAACCAAGGTGGGTCAAAATACATTATTAGGAGCCAATATGATTGATTTATAAAATGACCACAAATCTTTTTTTAGTCCTTTGCATTTTTTCATATAAAGGAATTTTTTAATGATCTATTTTTTGCAACTTGTTATTAAAAAATAACATAGTTGCTTCAATATATCACTTCTTTTTTTGTGTTAGTCATTGTAAAATAATTAATATAAAGTTTTCAAAGTGTGCAAATTTTGCCAAAATTTTCATTTCATTTTGGTAAATTATTGTAATTTTGAATCATACCAAAATATGTTAGCTATTTTAGGCTTTAGTTTCTTGTATCATAAATTTATATTTTTTAAAATGTCATGTACATTACACCCCATTTACATGTGATAAAAGACTTTTAAAATTTTGAGCTTTTGAAACATATTTTTAAATTCTATAAATTTTTAATTGTGAGTGTGGGTAGTAGGTTAATATCATCTAAATTTTCTTACTATCAATATTTATTTGGTAAAAATATCTTTTACCTTGATCCTTTGCATAATTAATTATTCAAATTAATGAATATTTATTATTCTAAAATGTAAGAATATATATATATATATATATCCAAATAATCCCAACACCTTTTTTGGCTCCTATTACCATGTTTTAATGTAGTTAGGTATCCTAGCAAAAAGCCCAAGTTGCCTAGGAAAAAAATTCAAGGTGGCAAGTACCAAATTGCATTACCCTCAACTTGCATGTTTGCACATATAGATAATGAAAATATGTAGTAAAATGACGGCATTGTTATCATTTATGCTCATTGTTTTGAAACCCTCCTCATCACCATCAAATGCCAAATTGCATTAACTTCAACTTGCATGTATACATGTATGCATATTAATGAAGGTATGTATTAAATAAATGTATTCACATGTATTTACTTTATTTTGGATTAAAATGTTAATTTATGACTTAATTCAACCTATTGGGTGGGAACAAATCCCTCTAAAAGGGTTCATGTTTTTTGGCCCACAATAAGGAGGAATGATTGGATCTTCTACATAAACTACTTCCAAAATGTTGGGCTAAAAAACCTTATCATGATTTGTTCTTCAATTACTTGAAGGTCAAAAGATGTCTAAAATAATCACACTTTGAGGGGGTAAAGGTTTTCACAAATGCAATAAAACATCGTGGATGGTCTTAAAAAAAATTGTTTTTTGAGATTTCTAGCTCTTAGGTGGTCTTAAAACTTTTGCTCACAAAAGACACACACATTCACAACTCTCAAAACTAACCACCCCATTTTCATGTTTATTGTCATGTATTTAGGTTGTTTTTTTAGTTTACTCAAAATTCCATATAAGGTCTAATGTAGTCTTTGCATCAACTTTGTGTATGTGTTACGGTTTTGCACTAAAAAAAGGGGTTTGAGGTGTAGGCATTTGTTGTGTAAGTTTTCTTGGGATTGAAGTATGGAAGTGTATGGTTACCAACAATTTTCTTCTAACTTTAACCTGAATCAGCCATTTTTAAATATGGTGCTAGGAAATTATAAAAATGTTTTATTGAACACCAAAGGTGGGGCTAGGTTGATTGTGACCGCACGTACCTCAAATAGGAACAAGCTCACTACGAGTCACAAGGATTTGAAAAGAAATCAATGTCATTGGTGTTAATAGGATCCATTCACGATCAAGGGGTACTAGAAAGGAATGTCTAATTGAAAAAGGACTACAAAAGACAATTTTGGATTACTGTTTATCTTACATTATTATAAGTGTAGTGCATTGTTGTATGTGAATAAATTAAATAATGTCTTCTTAAATTAATAAAAATATTTTAAAATAATTTGGATACTATGTAAATGTCATTTTGAGTTCTATAAACTAAAGTAATCAAGTGTTTAAACTGCACATTTTTTTTAGTAATCAAAAGGAATGCATAAAGTCATACAATTGATTTCAAATTTTTTGTACAACAAAACAATGCCCCTTTCTATGAAAGTACATGTTCATTGGATGAACTTGATGAAAAACCAAATCATACAAAAATTTCAAAGTCTTGAAATTTTAAAGGAAAGGGTTGCAAGACAAAGGACTCATTTTTTAAACCATTTGATTAAAAAAAAATGTTAAATGGGCTCAAAATGTCTAGCTTTTGATGCTATTCACATGTGCAAGAAATAATTTTGCCAAAAAAACATGTTTGGTTGTCCATTGAAACTCATTTTGGGAATTTTGGGGACTTTCTATGTTTTTGGCATTAAATCAAAATATTTATACACAATTATGTATGAGTATGAAAATTTGACATTAACACATGGATTATCTTATATTGGACCATTCAATTTTTCTCACTTAAGTTTGTTTCATGTAAATGTTATTTGTAAAAAATAGCTCTAAAAGTTCCTTAAGTCCTTTTTTCCTTTTTTGGTACCCAACCATGAATGAACCCAATAATGTTATAATTCAACCATATGTGGCCCAACAAGGTGAAATGTTTCCATAGGGAGTTTATAGGAACCACAAGGGCTTATCCCGCAATAATCCCAAGATTTGTGCAAAATCATAGGATAAAGATGCGTTGGAACAAGATATAACCTATCTTACAAAACACATATTTCTAACAAGGTCCACAAACAATTCTGTCATTCCTAACATTATGACAAAACCTTTTGCAATTGAATTCTAACAACTTGTACACCTAGGCAAGGTGCATTACTACTAAGCAAGAGGAGGCATATTTTGGAATGTTAAAATGGACAACAATACAACCATGCATATATTGTTGGTATGGCATCATGATTACAACCAAGTGAAGTGGGGACAATTTTAGTCCAAAGTTGGATTCCATCTTTCAACCCGTGCCAATTGGTGGGAAACAATGTTCCAAGTTAAATAATTTTTTGCAATCTATCATTAAAGTACTTTGTGATGGGTCTAACCACATTATAAGGAGCCACACGTGCCCCCTTGGACCATTGTTTTTTTGTTGTTTTTTTTATTAAAAAAATTAGAAATTTTTTAATACATCTTTCAAAAAAAACATTTAAATGTTTTAAAAAATTCTTAATACTATTATGTTAAGGTGTATATTAAAAATATAAAATAGTTATGAAAGTGGGAATGATTTTAGCCAAAGATATGAAAGAAGTAAAATACAAATGACCCCAAATTTTGTGTGGTGCTTAAGCCATGGAAAAGGTTAATGAAAATCGTTAGGTCCAAGCTTTAGATGGCACCATCATTGAAGTGTAGGTAAATTATGAATATTTTCCATGGGTCAAATATGATAACTATGTTCACCTTCAACTCAAGACAAGATTGCCTTAGTAAATATTCACAACCATCAAACCTTCACCCACAATTGTTGCCATTTACAACCCAAAGGAGATTACTAAGTTATTTGTTTCCACATTCACACCATAGACAACAACAAACCCTGAAAATAGTCAATTGTTTTAAGTTAGTTAACTACCTAGGAAACACATATTCCTACCAACGAAGAGTCCAAAGAAGTTGACTTTAAGGGATTCGCCACAGTGTAACATAAGACTAGAATTCCAAAATACCATAAAGGTTACAAGAAACCCACTCAAGGAGGGTGCAAGTTGTATGTGAACAATAGTAGTAGAGATAACCCATGAATGGCACCAAATCACAACAATTCACGTCCCACCATTAGCATTCACTCATTAATGGCTTTTCCAACCACACATGATCTTGGTGGAGGGACTGACAATGCAATTTTGATGGAAATAGAATTGCCCATCCCATTCCACAATAGTAATCATAATAACATTGAATGTTGCAGTTTAGGGTTTGCCAAACCATTATATTTTAATCTCCAACATAAATGCCAATAGAAACACCTCACCTACCATTCTTCAACTTTAGAGACCTTAATGAGATTGTTTTTAGTGGCTCATCTAAAGATGTAGTTGCAATGCATGAACCAACCCTTGTGTTCAAACCATTACATAATTGATTTTTTTCAATTCAATTGTTGACATTAAAAAAGTTAGTGATGAAATTTTTAATTTAAAAAATGCACATGGGTTTCACTAATGCCACCTTCTAGCAAAGGTTGTCACTTTCAACCTTATTCACCTTGGGGCAATAATTCAACCTTAGTACCCATTGTTCTTCCTACCCTCCCTACTCACTAACCTCCCATTCCAACTAATCAAGTTTTGGCAATGGCAACACCATTAATGCCACCAATTTAACAAGTAGCAAAATGAAATGTGTAATTTACAAATCACGAAAGGAAAATGAATGACATTATCAATAAGTACCTTCAAGCCAAGTCTTGACCTCTAAGGCAAGTGATTAACTAAAAACCAAACTTTTATTAGGAATGCCAAAGCTACTACTAAAGGTAAAACCACCAAGGTTAAGACATCAAGAAGACCTTAATTGAGAAGTGTGGGGATTTCCATACCAAGCTACTATAACAAAGAGTAATGGAAATGCTCCTAGAGACCTAATCCATCTTTGGCATATAGATTTCAAGTATGAAGCTAAAAATCATAACATACAATGTGCGAACATGTAACAGTCGTAATTCCATCCCAAACTTAAGCATTACTTTGAGGAAATTACACTAGCCATTGATATCTTGTGTATATAAGAACACAAGTTATGACTATACATGTGACCGCATTTTTTTGTAAGTTGTGGGGTGAAAGCATACAAAAGTATGCCCAAAACTAGTTGTTGCAAGTCAGAAAATAATATTTTGTCACAAGTAAATTAGGAAGTAGTTGATGTTTTATGAGATTGACCTTTTGAAATACACAAGGGAATCACATATGATATCATGTTGAAGATTTTAAAGGCTTCAAAATTTGTATCAACCTTTTTTTAACCTACTTTCAACCTATTTTGCAAAAAATTATTATGTTGTCCAAATTTCAAAAAATAGATTGAAAATAGGTAAAAAACCTCCAATTTGTAATTCCATTCATATGTTGCATTTTGAAAAGGTTTGGAACACGATTTTATGAATTGAACACATGCAATGCACTTTGCTATCTTATCAAAAAATATGTTTTAGGTGTGCAAATTTTGAATTATGAAAAATTACTTTTGAAGGGCTTCACATTATCATAATCCAGAAATTCGAGTTTCAAAAAATGTATACCAAGATTCATTGTAATTTAAACATTAATAACATCTCATTTGAATTGTTTTATTTGGAAAATGTGTTGTATTAACCATATTAAGAAAACTTGTTATAGATAAACTAGTGAAAATAATAGAATACATTAAAAATGACCATAGATGGTTTATTTAATGTGGTAACTATATCCCAAAAAATATGGCATTGCAAAAATGCCTAAAACATAAAGTATTTAAAATCTACTTTTACTTATTGGTAAGGATCACCAAGTGGTTTACTTTTGCATGCTTCGACCCTACGGAAGACTTCAAGAATTTGGTGCTTGGATGCTATTTAAAGGTATTGACACCAAATATATCAACATGGTGTTGGGTGCAATGGAATTACAACATTCATTGCACCTAAATGGCAAAAATTGGTGAAAGAATCTAGTTTATTATTCCATAACGATTTCCATTGGTTTGCCCTCAAGGGTTTAATTACTAGGAGGGAATCTTGTGGTAATAAATTTATATGACCCTAATGAACCATCTTGTTGGTGTGAATTATGGGAATTAATGATGAAAATTTTAATGGGAGGATATAAATGGGTCTTGGCTTAGGATTTCAACCTGTATATGAATCCCACTAATACAAAACCAATACATGTGGTAAGCTAGTTTCCATGTGTGAAAGAACAACATTCCAAACTTTATCAAGACATCTAAATGTGGATGAGGTTGCATGCACATATAAAAGTCAAAATTATTCAAGGGATAATATGTGTTGGGATGATGTATTGAAGGTTTTGGTGCACCTCAAAATTGCATCTATACCTTTCATCCAAATTAGCAAGAGGCAATCACCACATATCCCAATGCATTATCTTGGGTGATGTTCCATTAAACCATGAATTGATAGAAATTTTAATCATGATAAAAACACACATTGCCTTAAAAGATTTGTTGGTAGACAAACATTGTTTGGCTCAATGAAGCCAAGTGTTTCGTTGAACATATTTGGCACTCATGCCTTCCCATGCCAATACATTTTTATTCCACAAGTTGGGCAAGGTTATTTCAACGTACAAACATTTTTCAAGCAAAAATATGTTGCATACGAAGTGGATGAGGCTCAACTTTGAACGTAGGTGGAAAAAAATAATACCAAGTTACATGATGACCCCTTAAATAGGAATTGTTAACAACACTATGGTGATTTGAAACTTCTTTTGTAATAGATAAAAGATAGAAAGTTGCTGGCAAACGTGTGAGCTCTTGGGTCAAAATGGAAATTTAAAGGTCACATGGTGTCATGGACATAAAGAACCACAAGAACAAAAAATAAAAATAAATTCTAAGTCTAATTTTCAAACAGGGAACAAAACAAAATTATGTGATTCAAAAACAAGAATACAAGAATTGAGAACAAGAATACGATGTGCAAAACAAATGTGAAAATGAACATTTATTATGTTAACATATGCAAACATGAATATGAAAAAAACATGACAAGGCTATGGTGTAAGATCGTGCCTAAAACTGGTGTTGAACATACCAAAGGAAATGAAGGGTCCTACTTCTATTTATACCCCTTTGGGGACCTAGCTCAAGGAAGTTTCCAAGTAGGTTTCTATGTTTACATCGAACAAATAAGTTTTTTGAGAACCTTCGTAACTAAGAGTGAACTATGTGTTAATTGAAACTTAATTGAAAGTTAACTAGGACTTAATTAGGAATTAATTGGGAGTTAACTAAATGTTAATTAAATTTTACTAAGAACTAACTGGAAGTTAATTAGGGGTTATGGATGAAGATTATGGATGAATTCCATCCATTAGAAGATGGTGTCTAATGTTCACATTCATCACATCACCTCCCCTTTTAGCGATGAATTCCACGAAGAGCGGCCTTTGGTTTGCTTGGATATTATTGATGGAATTCTTTCACCTTGTCCATAACATTCGTTAAATGATTAACTAGTTTTTAATTGCATTCATTCACATCATACCCGCACTAATGTATAAGGTATTGAAGTTGGTCATTTGATATTTGTGAATCAAGGACATCTTCCACTTCACATTCTTGTTCACCATTTATTTGAATTGGTGGGGGTGGTTCACAAATCTTTCTTGGGATGGTTGATGCATGGTAAAGTTCTAACAAATAAACATGAAACACATGATGGATCTTCATGGAATTTGGAAACTTGAGTTAAAAGGCCACAACATTGATTTGTTTCACAATAGTGAAAGGACTAAGTCTTTGGTAGTCCAATTTTTCTAAAGCTTGAGTTGTCTTGATGTTTTGTTGTCAAAGCTAAACTTGGTATTCGCCAACCACATGACTCAATTTTTAGTTGCAGGGTTCACAATCTTGTTCACTCCTTGGATGTCAAACTTGGGGTGCAAACCATGATTGACAGAAAAAGGTGTTTGTTGTGTCAAAGAATGAAAGGTGTTATTGTAAATAAACTTTGCCATGGACAAGAGGTTTGACCAATCATTTTGATGATAATTGGTTGTGTAACATACATATTGTTCCAAAATTTGATTAACCCACTATGTTTGCCCATTTGTTTGGGGGTGGAAGGTCAATGACACCTTCACCTTCATGTTTAGTAATTCAAAAAACCTCTTCCGAAACTTGGATGCAAATTGAAGTCCATAATCAGAAATGATATTTTAAAGGAAAACCATGATATTAAAACATATGATCAATAAATAACTTGGCTGTCCTTTTGTTAATTATTGATTTGTTGCATGGAATGAAATGAGCCATCTTTGTCAAGCGGTCCACCATCACCAAAATGGAATGAATTTGAAAGTGGTAGATTTGTGATGAAGTCCATGGAGATCAGAGACCATGGTGCAAAAGGAATGGGCAATGGTTGAAGGAGTCCATTGAGCAATGATGAGGATTTTTTGTTCCAACGCAAACATCATAAGATCCAACAATTTTTTTCACATATTTCCAAAGTTATGGCCACCAATAATCTTGAGAAACCAACTCCATGGTATTGTTAAATCCAAAGTGGCATGTAGCTAAAACATCGTGCATAGCTTGGAGAACTTGAAATTGAACAAGGCCATCGGGAACATACAAAAGACCACCACGATATAACAAACCATCTCAAAACTCAAACTTGACACAATTACTAAAGAAATTTTGGATTTGATGTTGATTCTTTAGTTGTCTTTGGATGTCAACAACAAGAGGATGTTTTTTCAAATTTTCATGAATTTGATGAAAAAGGGTCTTGTCATCAAAAGTTACCAACAATGCTCGAAATCAAAGGTGTTTAGACTTGATAATGACATCACATTGTTGTTCGTAAGCGACATCTCCTTCTTTAGGCGCAAGGTATGAGTGATGGGATAATGCATTCGATTTCCCTCATTGGCACCCAAGGTGATATGTGATGACAAACCAAAATTGAGACAAGGACAATGCCCATCGAGTTTGAAGTCGATTCAAAACACGAGCAATCATGAAATACTACAAGTTCATGTGATTTGAATACATAATAGTTTCATGTTGAACTCCTTCAAACAAATGACGCCATTCCTCAAAAGCATCCACAATGGCAAGAAATTCCTTGTCATGAATATCATAATTAATATTGACAGGAGAGAACTTACAAGAATGGAAACCAACGTGATGAAAAAGATTGTTTTCTCTCAGTTGTGAGAGTATGGTGCCTAATGCAAAATTTAAAGCGTTCGTTTTTAAAACAAAAGGTTTCATAGGATCTGCATTAATAAAAAGTGGGGCAATTGTGAAAAAAACCTTCAAAGATTGGAAGGCATCTTTTGTTTCAACTCCCCATGAAAAATTTTGATCCTTTCAAGACAAATGAATAAGAAGAACCACTATTGTAGAATGGTGGGCAATGAAACATTAATAAAAGTTGGCAAATCCAAAAGAACATTGAACATTTCAAATACAAGCCGGGATAATCCAATTGACAATGGTTTGGACCTTATGATGGTCCATGCAAATGCCATCTCTTGAGATGATGTAGCCCAAGAATTCCACTTTAAATTGATGGAATTCACATTTTTCTAATTTGCATAAAGTCCAATTCTTGAAGCTTCTCCAACACAAGACATACATGGTGTTCATGATCCCCCATGTTCTTTGAGAAAATGATAATGTCATCAGTGTAACAAACCACAAAATCATCCAAGTACTCATGAAACACATCATTCATCAAGTGTTGGAAAACAGCAGGTGCATTGGTAAGCTTAAGGCCAAAGGGCATCACAACATATTTGAATTGGCTATAACATGTTCTAAATGTTGTCTTCCATTTGTCACCTTTTCAAATATGCACCAAGTTGCATGCCCCACATAAATCAATCTTGGTATACACCTTGGCATGATTTACTTGGTCCAACAAACTTGATATTAGGGGTAGAGGGTACCGATTCTTGATGGTGAATCGATTCAATCCATGATAATCAACACACATTCATAAAGAGTAATCCTTCTTTTTGACAAACAAGATCAAGGAACTAGCTAGAGATTTAGAATGTCGAATGAACCCCTTCTCAAGGTTTTCATCAATGTACTCATGAAGAGTTACAAGTTCATCTTGTGACAGGTTGTAATCAACCTGAATGAAAGTTGTGCTCCTTTTTCAAAATCAATGGTGCATCACATGGACGATGTTCCAGTAAGGTGTTAATGTTTTTCTTTTCAAACATGTCTTTGAATTCCTTATATTAGGAAGGAGTCTCATGACGAGGTGATTCAACATCTAATGTGGGAAGAACATAAATAAGGAATGCATTTCCTTTTTGGGCACTCTTGTTGAAGTGAGAAAGATTTTAGTAACTGAAACTGATTTATAACCAAATTTGGTAGAATTTTAACTAAGACAATGTAACCAAAACCGAATTTGGGTAATTGATTTATGGAACCGAAACTATATTTGTCTTAATTGAAACCGATTTTAAGGATGTTTATTTTTAGAACCAAATATCTATAAATGATTAGTTAGACTAGTAGTTAGGACTTTTTTTTATAAGGTTTGGAAGTCATATATCTACAGGGATTTTTAATTGTTCTTAGGTTGGAAGAAGACGAAGATTGTACAAGTTTTTTCAAGACTACTTTTGGAGAAAGTTCAAACCTTTTGAGTTTTTGCCTTCTTTTTTAAATAATCAATGTTTTTTGCTAGATTGGTATTTCTCCACAAGGTTTTATGTTTTGAAATATGTTCATTCAATGTGTGTGTTTTGCCATGGTTATATTATTGTTATTATTGTTGTCACATGAATTTTAAGTTTGTGTTTTGATATTTAAGGTGGTTGCACGTGTCTGCCCCATTTCAAATCCAATAATGTGATTCCCCTACTAAAAATTATAGTACTTTGGATATCTATTTGATTTATTAGTAGTTGAATTTGGTGGTTTCAAAAATCACTCCCCTTAGACAAAAAAATATTAAATTTATGTTTCATTTACAAACTTGGTTATTTACTGGGTGGCCTTAATAAGTTTGCATGAAAGTTCTTACTCCAATGAACAAAGCTTTTGAACTATTGACATCTTGGGCATTCCCCAAATATTTGTCACATTCAAAGAACTTAGTAAACAACTTGTTTAGGTGGGAGTCTTTGTCTTCATTGTTGATGTTTTTGGATGTAAATTTTTCACATTTTGATGCTACTTTTTAAGGTACATCAAAATGAAGACTTTTTGTACATTAATCCACTTAAGGGTTGTGCAAAATGAGCCATGATAACCCAATGACAATAAGGTTTGTTGGGGATGAAATGACATTAAAGGCCACATTGCTTGTATGTGTCCTAATAGTAATATCTAAAGCTTTGGTTTCATGTGTCACAAGTCCTAAAGAAAGATTTCAACCATCGATGACCTCCATGACTACTAGTGTGTTTTTTTTCACAAGAATCATCTTATGTTGTCGCACTGGATTTTTATTGATGAAACACGTAGATGCACTAAAATCAAGTAATGTTTCAATCTCCATCATCATGGATCTACCATATTTGATTGTGGCAATAAGAAACAAAGTGTTGGGTCTAAAAGTAAATTGGGACCATTTTGAACATATGATGCACTTGAGTCCAATTTCGTGGACCTTATTGAAATTGGATGTCCTTGTTTCTCAAGCCTTCAAGAGGTGGTGTGTAACTAGAAGTGGTTCGAATTGTATGCAATAGTTGTTTCTAGAAGCAATTGATAGTGATGTGACATGGCTTTCCACAATACATGCATTGTTTGTTCACATGTCATTGTTCCTTCTCTTATTCTATGAATGGTTTAAATTATGTTCAATCAATTTGCATGGATCATCTTTTGATGTAGATGTTGTTGATGGAGATGGCATAACATGTGCAAATTTTTTTAGGATTATTGGTGATTCCCAACATTTTTCTTATTGACATTAAAAGCCTGTTACCACAATGAGCAGTTTGAACAATTATTTTATTCAATGTGAACGGATTTAGCATGGTGAATAATAGGTCCTTCACATCATTGCGTAGTCCATATTGAAATTAATTCATGAGTGTTGTTTCATCCCATGATATGTCGCAAGCCAATCACCTAGAAACTAATGCATACACAACAGTTAAACATGGTCCCTAACAAAAAGCTTGTAGTTATTAGTCGATGTGTGTTCTTTATCAAAGTCTCCAAAGGTGGCACTAAATTCCTCCACAAACACCTTGAAATCATTTAACAATGGAGATTGTCGCTTTAACAAAGGTGCAAACCATGTTAAGCTTGCGCCTAATAGCAACGTGCCAATAAGGCCAACATGAGTTGGGTAATTTGGATAACAATGGGGGTGCAATTGAATGACTAGTCGCACTTGGTTAAAGAAACCTCAAAACTTGGGACACGTCCCATCAAGCTTGTTAGGAAGGTTGATTCATGGTTCCTTTACTTGGGATGGTGTCATGGGAACACATCCCAATGACGTTGATGTTTGAGCACTTTGAAGATGAACAACGGACTCACAAAAAGTTTGCTTCTCTTGTTGCATATGCTTAAGAACAATAAGAACTTCCATAGATGTAACCATTTCTTTTTTAGATGTAAACATGATTATGAACACCATGAAATATGACACCAAAAAAGGTGGGTAATCCACAACCTCAATCAACAAGAAATGGGTAATCCACGACTTTTTGAAAAAAATTCCTTTGAAGGAGAGAGGTAATCCACACTCAATTCCAAAAGGAATTTAATTCTTAAATGACTTATAGACGTAAAAATAAATGTAGACCTGATGTAGTTTATTGAAATTGTCATGGACACGAAGAACCACAAGAACAAAGGATAAAAAAAATGTCTAATTTTAACTTTCAAACAAGGAACAAAACAAGATTAATTGATTCAAATACAAGAACACAAGAACTAAAAGTAAAAACACAAGATGTGCAAGACAAATGTGAAAACTTATTTTTATTATGTTAACATATGCAATGATGAACATGAAAAAAACATGATGAGGTTATGGTGTAAGATCATGCTTAAGATTAATGTTGAACATACTAAAGGAAATGAAGGGTCCTACTTCTATTTATACTCCTTTGAGGACCTAGTTCAAGAAAGCTTCCAAGGAGGTTTTTATCTATGCATTACGCAAAGAAGCTTTTTGAAAACCTTCATAATTGAGAGTCAAGTTCTATGACTTGATTGAAACTTAACTGAAAATTAATTGGGATTTAACTAAGACTTAACTACGAATTAATTATAGTTAATTAAGAGTTAACTTGACTTAACTTGAAGTTGATTGGGAGTTAAGTCGGAGTTAATTAGGGGTTAGGATGAACATTATGGATGAATTCCATCCATTAAAAGATGGTGTTTAATGTTCACATCCGTCACACATGGTTTCAAATAATTGTTTTTGGCAATGCAAGAAATATTAACATCCATTGTTGCTATTACCTTAAAAATGGTAATGGAGTTATAATCATTAGTAAGGTTGAATTGGAAAAAAATTGTGTGGATTATTACATTGAATTATATCAATACCAACCACGCACACATGAAGTGATTAAAGATAATAGATACCATCCTAGAGAACATTCCATGTTCTTTCAATGAACAAACTAACGAGCACTTATGAACCCTTTTTTTAAATGATGAATTGAAGCAAACCATATGTGTGAAATTATTATTTCATGGGTTCATGTTTTTTGCATGTGGATGGTTGAAAATATTTAATCTTATTTATATGTGCATCATATGTGTTTTAGATGCATAACATCCATGTGTAAAAAACATGAACCCATGAAATAATATATTTTGTGCAAATTTCAAACAAAATGATAAAATTAATAAGTTTATGATGTTGAACATGTATTGCATTCATATGATCTTCGTTTACTTTCAACATATAAATATGAAATAAATAATGTGTTTTTTATTCCATATCTTAGTTATTGGAAAATCAACTATCACCTTTGCAAATGAGGCAATATAGTACAGCACATTTAAATCAACATTTACTATTAAATATAAAGAAAACATAACTATCGTGGGCATGAAAACAACCAAGACTATAAAAATTTCTACCCTAAACAAGAACAAAGGGTAGGCTTAATTCCAAATTCAAATTATGAAACAAGAAAAACAATAACAAGAACACAACATGAAAAATAAGAATCCAACAAGATTTTATTGTAAAGAAAAAATAGAATAAAACTATGACAAGAAAATTTACCCAAGATTGGTGTTGAAAAGACCAAAGGTAGTGAGGATTTTTGCCTATATTTATACCCATTGGGCATCTAACTCAAAGAACTTTCAATTTGTATGTGGTTCATGTTCATCAATGTGCGCCCATATGCACCCATGTGTGAACTATGAATGAACTAAAATTCATCTAAGAATGAACTAAAACTCAATTAAAAGTGAATTAAAAGTGAATTAAAACTTGATTACGAGTGAACTAAAAGTTACCTAAAAATTAACTAGAAGTGAACTAAAAGTTAATTAGAGTGAACTGAAAGTGAATTAAGGGTTAAATGGAAATGAATTGAAAATGAATTATGTGTTAACTAGAAGTGAACTAAAAATGAATTAAGACTTAACTAAAAATCAATTAAAAGTTAATTGGAAATGAACTAAAAGTGAATTAAAACTTAACTGAAAGCTAACTAAGAGTGGATTAAAACTAAATTAAAAATTAGGTACAAGTTCATTATAAGTCATGGATGAACATTCAAATGAATGAACCGCATGGCATTAGCATTCGTGACAATAATAATGTTATATTCAATAAATAAATCCATTATTTTTGTTTGATTTGTAATATGGTATAATCATAAATGAACATTAATATGTAACAAAAATGACAAAAAATGTTACAACGGGAGGTTTATGGGGAGATCTCACTACAATTTTGATGATAATTAAATATTTGTAAAGGCCAATTTATGTTTGGGATAAAATATAAACACACATAATGTTTCGATGTGGAATGAATTTTCAAATCTTTTTCGTTACATACAGCTTATAACTCTCAACATTTTAAACCAATTGGATATTTTAATGGTGTACCTAGGTTTTTGCATGTTTTCAAATAAATGATCCCAAAGTGATCATAAATTTGGATGAATTTCCATTTTTTTTCTAAACAATAATCATTTTCATAACCAAATGCACATTTCTAGTGGAATGAAAATTTTGATTATGCACTTATGAACATCTTGAAAGATAGTCGAAATTCACCATTGAAATGTGTTGTTTCATTGTTGAACACTTTCAATACAAATATTACCAACAAAATTAAAAAAAAGTGTATTCATTATGTAGAAAAAAAATGGAAAAAACTACAAAAGTTTCCATTAATGATATTTTGCTTGGCCCATCCATTATAGTGTCCATTACAATTTAAGTTGATTTTTTTTCAAATATTCAAATGGAACATTTCCATTTAATCGTTGATTATTGCATTAAAAAAATATTTGATTGGATAGTTTATAACAAAAAGAATTTTATTTATTAAAACCTTGTCCAAATCTAACCTATTTTGTGAAAACATCTAAAAAAAAAGATAAAAATTTATGAATCTCATGAAATATGTATTCATATATATATCACAAATTACAAAGTTCAATCATGATACATGATATGCATTTTAGAAAAAATCAAACAACTAATTCATATGGAACATCATGGCAATTTTTAAAAAAATGCACATAATTCAATATACATTGACATTTATAATAAAAATCAAAGATGTTGCCATAATTTCATGTTTTTATTGTGAAAGGTAATTTTTTGAAAATTACTTAAATATTTTCAAATAAATTGTCAAATTTTTTTTTTTGTATATTTTCACATTTAAATACAACCTAGTTCAACATCATACACATGTACAAGTTGTTTGCATAATATCAATGAAAATAAACCACCTTTTTATCAAATTTCAAGTATTGAATTTAATTTTTTAAAACACAATCATTCCATTGGTTCAAAATTTAACACAATTAGAAAATTGTTTTATTTCATTATGTTTTTCTTTTGCTCAAATTTATAAACCTTATAGTTATGGGCAATATAAAATGCACAATAGTGTTATTATGGTCCTTACAAATGTTGATCAAAGTCAATCATATTATCATGTCTACCATATGATGATATAACAATAGGTGTGTTCATTAAACAATGTCTTGAATACAAATCAACTTATATGTTAGGAAATGTTCATCCAAATATGGTGATGTTTGATTTATAAGATTTGATCAAAAGACCATTATACAAAGGTTTGAATGTTACCCAAATGTTATCATTCACCATCAATGGACAAGTTTGTTTGCTTTGTATATGAACTTAAAATCTCACACTTATATAATTATGATATGTTATCATTTGATAACTTTGATTCTAATGGTGAAGAAAAAAATTATATACAAATAAATTCAATGAAACATTTTTTTTGGAGCTTCCAAAAATAATGCATTATGAAAATACTATATGTTATATTGTCCTAAATCAAAACTTTCATCTTTTAAGTTTTTTTTAAAATGAACATTTAGATAAACAAAAAAATTTCAAAATTTTGATGGTTTTTCATATTAACAAATAGTTCGTTAGGAATTATTTTATGAATCTAAATATTTGGCAACTAATATTTCAAACCTTTCTTTTTAAAGTTGTTACATTTTCCATCTAAAAAGTCATAGTGTCTTATTGGGTGTAATACAAAAAAAAATTATTTGTAGATATGTAATAAAGAAATTGAATAGTTTGTAAATATGTATATTAAATTTTCTTATGACATATCCTTGTTATGTTAACAAATCCATTGTGAAATGCCCAAAAACATCAACATGTAAGACGAAAAACCATGTGGTTTATAGATTTCATTACCCATTACCTCCCATGCATGTAACAAAAATCTTAAAATGAGACTTATCCATTTTCAAAAAAATACTTACATGCACAAGAATTATTTTTTTCAATCTTTGAAATATTTTTTAAAAAAATGAAGATATGTCATTTTTTGATTTAAAATTTTTTTAAAACCTTGATAAAAATGCATATTTATTAAATTTGAAAATAAAATTAACAAAACCACACATTTTTTAAAAAATGAACTCTCATAAACATAAAAAAACAATGCATTTAGTATACATATTCATTTTTTATTTGCAAATACATATATTCAATTTATTTTAGACCCATATGTAGTTACAACATCTTACACACCATATATGACACATGAATAATTATATAACATCAAAACTACATTCTATCATGCAAAAATATATTTTTAATAAAATAAATGCAAATATATGAATTCAAAAGTTGAATAATGCTTTTCCTAATGTTCAACAAATGGTTACTCAACTTTTGTTAACCTTTTTTTTTCTTTATTATTATATTGTTGATTTTGAACATTTCAATTCATCAATATTTCTCTTTTTGAAAAACGTGTTTTTGTGTTAAAATCACAAATTGCATCAAATCAATTAAAACTATGTTCAACTAATATAATGTGTTCATTGATCATAGACAAATACATGAATCATCCTAATCATGCATCAACAAATGTGCACAAATATAAATTCATCAAAGTATTCACATATTTCAATCCATGACAACCATGGGTTAATGATGATATATGGCATACATATACACTTGAATTTTTCAACACAACAACTAATGATGGTTCATAATACATAAAAACCACTTTTAATATTAATACAAGAAAAGAAAAAATATCATATGTGTGTATAAAATTCATTTTTGTTTGATTTTTACATTATTAAATAATCTTTGAATTATAAATCAACATTCTTTCAAGCTTTGTCCAATCATGATTTTGGGAGGTTTTAGTGTTGACATTTTATAAAAAAATATCATGCAAAAAAAAAAAACTATTAAATTTCATGGATAAATTGAGATTAAAATCGTAATTTAATGGAA
>Ga0116231_10000848_pt1 | contig 58480 bp, 35 predicted proteins | sample S1TSphgellanicum_2_FD_89695 | JGI IMG/M metagenome (GOLD analysis project Ga0116231, IMG submission 89695) | Host-associated microbial communities from peat moss isolated from Minnesota, USA - S1T2_Fd - Sphagnum magellanicum MG | ecosystem: Host-associated > Plants > Peat moss > Unclassified...
AAAAAAAAAAAAAAAAAAAAATTAGTAAAAAAAAAAAAAAAAAAAAAAAAAAAAAAAAAAAAAAAAAAAAAAAAAAAGAATAAGGACTTGTCGAAGGAATGAAATTGATGGAATAAATCAAAACATTGCAACAAACCAAAATTGAGGTGTTGCAACAAAGAAAATGAAAATGAAACACTGCACGATGAACAAAATCACTAAAGCACTACAGTGTAATGAAACTTTGAAACACATAACAGTGTCACAAAACAATCTTCATTGTTTTTGATAAATTTTTTTTATCACATATGCTTCAAGACATTTTCAATTATTTAAAATAGGACTTAATTTAGACAAGGTTTGTTATTTTTACTTTTGTTTTAGAGATTCAAAACACTTACAAAACTTCAATTCTTAAAGTGAAAATCCACTTGAGAATGTAAAGGAATCATTTCCTTGCACTCTCTCACATTTCACTTGTGACGGACACGTCTCCAGCGCTAGGGTTTAAGGGAAGAGGGTTTGTTTGCACTCTTGTGCAACAACGCAACAACTACGACTGCTGCAGGCTGCTGCTGCTGCTGTTGGGCCGGCTGGTCTTCTTCACAAAGCGGCGCACTAGATGCAACAACAAAAATTGTAAGCAAGTCGTCTTCTCGTCTCCTCTCTGTTCTAATGCTGCTGTGTTGTCTGAGTAGTAAGAACTAGTCTGCATGTTCCGGTACGTAGTGTTAGGTACTCATCACGGAGCAACAAAAGCTAGTGGGCTGAGCAAATGGTCGTTCTCGTATTTCAATGTCGATTTGACCTAATTCCATCACGCAATTCTCTCGTCGGTGCCGATTACTAGGTACAGATCGAAATTCGAATCGGGAGAAGACTAGGCCAGCACTTCTTCTTCTTAAGTGCTCAATTTTGCCGGAAGGAATCTGAAGTATGAACGCGCTCTTCTACTCGTTTTGGTGATGGGGTTGTCAACCTATGTCGAACCCTAATTAGGAGAGTCAGTGACACACTAATCTGCAACTGGGCCAGAGGGAACAACAACACCTCTGCAGGGAGCAAGCACATCGAGGGGGGGTGGGGTTTGAAGCATGGGGAGAACAGATACTTCTTCATGTCCTGAAACCATATTCACAGCACCTCATGGCTTCTTTGATGCTGCAACTTTGTATGTACAACAAGCAGATCAACATGTGGTTCATTGTAGTTCACAAATGGGGCAAAACCAAGCAGGGTTTCAATTAGGGTTTGGAAACCATGAGCTGCTTACTGATGTGGAAGTGCATGGCAACAATGAACCAAGCAATTTGTCAAATGAGGAGGAGTCTGTGCACTTGGATGGAGTTGAGGAGGTTGATCATGTTGTGGGAGTGCTGGAGAGATGGAGTTGCAAGGGTTGTGCTGCTGTTTTCCACTCACTTGACCAGCAGCGGTCACACTTCAAGTCTGATTTTCACAGGTTCAATGTGAGTTTCGATTTGCTCAGGTTCTGGTTTCAGACAGATAGTGTGTGAAAGCTGTGCAGGTTTTTCCTTGTTTGTGGATGCTTCAATTCTGGTTTTCACAGACTGAATGTGATTTCATGCTCATGTAGGGAGACAGATAGTGGACATGTTTTTGGTCCAGATGAGGAAAATGCAGTGTTCTTGTGTTTAGATGAAGCGGAGACTTGCTGGCAAGGAAGCTGTGACTGAGGATGAGTTTGAAGCCATTGTACAAGGAAGAGGAGAACAAAATGATGATGATTTGTCTAGTATCTCAGGGTCTGATGCCGAGTCAAGTGCTGAGGAGGCAACAGATGACCACAGTGGACAAAAAGGGCATCCACTTCAGCAGGGGTCTAGAAGGAACTGCATTCTTGTTACATTTCCAGCATCTGGGCAGAGGCTGTTGATTTGGCGGTGCCTTATTGCTGCAGACAAAGAGGTGTTGCAGTGGGAGAGGGGATTCACAGACGCTGAGACCAGTAGACAAGGATTGTTTGTAAAAGAAGAGGAGTGTCTACGGCGGCTGAGATGTCTGACTGCTGGAGCCTTGCCTGGGAAAAGGCCTCCGTGGGTCATACTGCTTGCAGCTGGTGGTCATTTTGCTGGCTTGGTTGTTGATTCTCAGGGAGGCTCAGTGCTTGCCCACAAGACCTTTCACAGGTATGTAGTGTCCATCATCTATGATCCTTTCTCATAGTTTGAATTATGTTTGGAGAGAGTTCATTGTATAGCAACTTGGAGTACAATAGTGGAAACTGGGTTACATGGTGTACAGAAGATTGAGTTTCATTCTGGCCATTGCAGGTATGTGGTGAGGGCAAAAGCAGGGGGCAGGCAAACTACCCATGATGCCACTGGTCGAGCACCAAAGTCTGCAGGAGCCTCTCTTCGGCGTTACAATGAGCAAGCTTTACAAGAGGTTTGCTCCCACCAAGTTCAGCAGATGTTGGCTGTAGATATAAGGTCATTGTCTCCTTTGGGAGGTCTTGCACATATTATGTTGGTAAGGGGATTTGTATCTGACAAGACCACAGATGAAGGCCATAATGTTATGGACAAGTCTGTTTTTTGTATGGGTTAACTTTTCTTTTTTTCAGTTTTGAGACTATAGGTTCAGCTAGTCATCATCATGACTGAGTTTTCCCATTCCTGGTGGTCTTGTGACAGAAACTCAGTACATTGGGTTAATTTTGACATTACCCTCCACCTTTTGCTGGGAACCGATGAAGGTGGTGGGGGTGTTATGGTAGTTGGTCAATACTGTACATGTTGCTGTGGAAGGTCCCTGAACATGTGTTTAACTGCTGCTGTTGTTCAAACTGCTCCTGAGTTTTTTTCCTTTGGGATTGGATTTCCTCTTTTTTATGCTGGCTGATTGGTTGCTGTCATGTTGTCAGACCATAACCTTATTATGGGGGTCATCTCTCAATCTTTTTCAGGTTGACTCAAATTGTTAAGTAGGGAGAAATTCTTGGTACTCATGAAGATTATTTAGGCACTATAGGTCTTCACATTCTGTATATACTTCTTAGAGTCTGTTGCTGCATTGTCTTAGTCTAGGAATGCTACAGCTTATGAATATAATTGACTCTGGAACAGTGCTTAGTATTAAAGAAAGAATATATATCTGACCAGAATTTGACCGCTAGATGAAGAGATTCTAGTCTGTAGAAGATTAGGGTGCAACTTTCTGAGTCTTTGAAATAAAATATTAAATCAATGTGTCTTAAGCTGTGCGTTATTGATGAGCACTGACTGCTTGTTTACATGTGGATACCACATGTGGTGTTTGGTGATCCACTGTAGGGTGGTGATTGCTAAGAGCAGAGTGATCCTAGAGGCTGATTCTTTTAGTGTCATTACTCTGAACATGTAGAATTGCTGCTCGGCAATGCTTCTTGTGCAATGGCTAGCTATGATGGAGCTCATCTTGAGCTAATTGAGTTGGTTTGTTGAGCTCATGTACAGTAAACAGTGGATGGGGGTTTGTTGCAGGAAATCCGCAAGCTTCTGGCCAACTGGAGTGAGTACTTAAGGGCAGCATCCCACCTCTTTGTGCATGCCCCTTCAAGCAATAGTCAAGCTATTTTTGGTGGTGAACCTGCTTTGTTGAACCACAGTGACCATCGCATACACCGGATCCCTTTCACCACCAGGAGACCAACAATGAAGGAAGCAAAGCGAATATGTCACTTGCTTGGTACCATATACTATGTAAGAGAGGGCAGTGCTGCTCTGGGAACTGAAGCATCTGTGGACATTGATGATGCTGCAGCTGTTGGGATCAGAGCTCTGAGCAATGCGTCCAATGTGTTGCTGGAAAGTGAGAAGACTGGTAAAAGCATAAAAGCAAAGCTGCCAAAAGGGAAGCTCAATGATGTTACATCATCAGCTTCTGCTGTAGCAGTCACATCTGTACCTGCAGCAGCAGATGAAGATTCTGCAACCTATATGACTCCTCTGCATGAGGCCGCAAGGGATGGAAACAATGACAAAGTGTTGGAACTCTTAGAAGAGGGAGCAGATCCTTGCATACAAGAAAGAGGAGGAAGAACTCCTTATGCTGTTGCAAAGGACAAAGGGACACGGAATGTTTTTCGTCGCTTTATGGCTACCCATCCAGACATGTGGGATTGGCATGCAGCTGATGTGCCAAGCCCTTTGACTGATGAACTTGAGGCAACACACGCAGCCAAGCAGGTAGGACTGCCCTAACTAGGTTCTTCATAACTGTGAGAGGAAGCCCCAAAAATGGTACTTTGTCATGTTTACAAGTCTCTCCTGCTCTTCTTCATTGGTTGATGGCATCGGAGTTAGTGTGTTAGGGCTGAAATCTGCAAGATCCTATCATATACTGCAGTAATTTGGTCTTTATGAGCTTTTGTTGGGTTTTGGGTTTTGTGTAGTATTCTGGGAGAGAAGAGAGTTTTGACATGCACAATGTTTTGTGGCTCATAGGCAGAGAAGGATGCTAAGAGAAAAGCAAGGGAGAAGGAAAGAAAGAAACTGAGGAAAGTGCAAGAGGCCCAAGAGAAAGCCCGACAGGTAAAGACATACTTCCATCCATATACATGTTTTCAGAAACTTGCCATGGTCAATCTTTTCAGACAAAATACAATCCCTGATTGTGTCGTCTTCTATAAACATTGACAGTATACCAATAAGCGTTCAAGACATCTTATGGGTGGCTCATACATGGTTTCACTCAAGAGTCACTGTGCCTGGTTCAGACACAGCAGAGTTTGAGTAAGAGAGACAAGGAGATACCTCATGGCCACAGTTTTTTGGAGGCTTCACTTAGTAGTGAGAAACACCCTGATGCAATGGTGTGGTATATTCAGACATAGCATTGGAAATGAATTCTGTGTTCTTCATGGCCTCTGAATGAACATTGAGGATATATTGCATTTAAGGGAGAGATGGAATACCACTGAGATTTAGCTTCCTTTAAGGACATCTATCATGCAGGATGTTCATTATCTGGATCATGCTAAAAGTGGAATATGGATCATACAGTTGATTGCATGGGTTAGGATTTACTTATAGGAGTGTGCTCTTCAGTTGGCTTAACATCGTACTACAGATGCCTTGCACCAACAAAATTGACAGTTACTTTTAAGCTTAGCTGCTACCCACAACCTGCCTACACCCACAGTGCCTATTTCCTGGATATTTAGTAAATGATAATGATACCAGGGGTTTGATACAAGAATTCTGCAGAAGTCCTGTGGCCTACTGAGAGAAATTCCAACATAGTGAGAGGGTTCCTGATGTTATCTGTGTGAGCAGGCAAAGCCAGGAGGAAGCCAAAAAAGTCCTGTGGTCTACTGAAAGAAATGGCAACATAGTGAGAGGGTTGCTGATGTTGTGTGTGAGCAGGCAGAAGCCAGGAAGGGGCCAAAAAGATCCTTTGGTCTACTGAAAGAAATGACAATGTATTGAGAGGGTTGCTGATGTTAACTGTGTAAACAGGGAGAGGCCAAGGAAGAGGCCAAAAATGTCCTGTGATCTACTGAAAGAAATGGCAACATAGTGAGATGGTTGCTGATGTTATGTGTGTGCAGGCAGAGGCAAAGGAAGAGGCCAAGGCAGCTGAGCTGGCAGCTGCAGCAGCAGCAACTGTGCGATATGACAAGGGCCACTCCAAGGGATTTTCAAAGGCACTTGGTTCTCTTGATCCAAAGTCCAAAGAGTTTCAAGAGGTGATTACTCACCCTCAATTTCTGTTTCATTTCTTATTGCTTGTTTGGGCAACTCTGGTTAGTCCCATGCACACACTGAAATGCATGATGTCTCTTGGGAAAATATGCTTTGGAAGATCTAGTAGAAGGGGATCTGTGCAATGCAGTACACCAATATGCAGTAAATAAGAGTTCAACTTCAGCACTTGTTACAAGAACCAAAGCTTGATCAGCCCTGATTCTTTACATGCCGGCATGGCATATTTAACCATTTCTGAAAATAACTCAACAATTGGTTTCTACAAGTAATTTGCTGGTGTGTGGTCAGTGCTGTTACGCTATCCAGGGAGTTGTTTTGCACGCTCATGAGGTTGTTGAATGTGAAATTCTGGGGCCAGGCAATGGTGAGAGCGCAAGAGCAGGAGAGAGAGACACGGGCAGCGGCAGCTGAGTTTAGGCTACGAGCTCTTGCCATCAGCAAGCAAGAGCCAATAGGCTCAACTTCCACAATATCTAGCTCAAATTCTGTGACTCCTCAGAATGTCTGCTCTTGCTGTGGGGAAACATTGGTAGGAAAGGTTCCATTCTCTCGCTATGAATATCAATACTGTAGCACAAAATGTGTGCGAGTGCATCGACTGGCTATGGAGGAGGCTTAGAATTTCATCTTGTGGACAGAGAATCCAGGATGCCATTTGAGGTAGAAGGTAAACTTGCCCTAATTTGAAGGCCAGTCACTGGACAGAAGTCGCAATCAAAATTAGAAAATTGCTCTCCAAATTTTCCAACCTCGGTTAGTCTTGTGTGAGTCTGCTCTGCAAATTGGTTAGTTTTAGTGATTGTGATTTATTCCAAGCTGACTTGAGGAAGAGCTTTTTGAGTGTGGATGCCTTTATTCACCTTGGAATGGTAGAACATCTTGAATTTGTCACTACACTTTAGATTGTGGAGTTTTAAATGTGGTGTATTTTCCTTCAGCAGGTACTGCCATTTGATTGTTGAAGAAATGATCTAGCAATCTGCAAGTAATATGTCAGGTAACAACAAAGCTTGAACTAGTACTACTTCTAGCTGTTCAGAGATGTCTATATGGGCTAGTCTATATGAGCTTGTGTACAAGTAATTTAGCACACCGGTTACTCCATGGTGGGAGAAAGCTGCTACCAAGAGACTGGCCTTGGAAATGTGTGGAGGTTTAGGAGATTGCCACCACTTTCACATTTGATGTATTAGTTTTGTGATCACAATTTCAGTCTGCACCTAACAATCTTGTATGTGTTAACTGCATTGAATAAGATGCACTGCAGACACAGAGCTTACTTCATGAGATTGATGAGCAACTAATGTGCAAACAAACAATTTCATACCTTTGACCTTCAATGGCATTTGGTTGTGGGGCTTTCTTTGCATTTCATCACCTACCTTCAAAGCAATGATAACCAGAGCACATTGTGAAGTGCCTCTGCCCTCTACAACAACTTCAAACAAAATTGAGTAATGATGGAATATGTATCATGGTCAGGTCATGTATATGCAAAGCAAAGTTGATGAAAGAAAAGCAGACTATATGTTATATTTAATTCTGTACTTGTCACTCTCAAATTGGTTCCCAACTCAACGGAAACTTGTACCATGAGTCTTCATGTGGTGTTTCTCCCCTTCAGATAGAAAGAACAAACAAAATGGTTGCATACTGTGAGAATGAGCAGCATATATGAAGGTGTGTATGAATGCTACATATTATGAGATGTGAAGGTCGGATTTCCTTGAAGAAATCGCTTCATTTAAAACTTCAGTGGAAAATCTTAATACTCCTTATTTAATTGATTTTGAGTTGAAACCACATAAGGAATGCACAAAAGAACCTTTGACTATTTTAATATACACTTAGATATATATTCATGTTTTCAATGCACATAACTTTAATAAGATTAGATAAAATCATTTTATTGGAAGTCACTCACTTTGGTTTCTAAACTTCTGAGGCTGTTTGGTTTCATGTCTTTTTCATAACAAATTTGACATATTTGAAAATGTCCTAACATCTCATTTGGTTTTGTGTAAGGTAAGCCGCAGGGCCCTGATGTCTGGACCCACAAATCTATGACCGCTGAAAAATCTTGAGAACAAAACTTTACTACATGACAATAAGTGCAGTCATAATCTTCCGAGAATCATGCACAAAGTGTCACACTGTCACCACAATCACAAATGGCAGCAATGAGCTGCCACAACTACCCAAATGACTTCACCAGCTCCCAACAGTGGGCATAAATAAGTATAAATAATCTGCCCAAAGTTTCGAGTGAACCATTATACAAAATCTGCATCCTGAGTACCTGCCATATTTCCAAAAAACAGCATGAACACTCAGTCATGATGTTCACTAGAACTCAAGAAATATGGGGGCTGTTTGGAGCAAACAATGGAACCTAGCATTTATGCACAGTGAGTCCTAAAATGCAACAGCGAGACTCATGTAAATCATCATCCTAAGCAATAAATTGTAGATAGACCTATTGAAACATCCAGACATGTTTTCTCCAAACTGTCAATTCTGTGCCTGACAAATTTGGAATTTGGATTCACAATAAGCAATTGGAATGAATCAACAGCATAGGTTAGTAAAAGTTATTACTTACCAATACCAGGTAGCTCCAACATGGAAAGTCCAGTCCAAATCCCTGTGACTTGTGCACCCACATTCTTCAAAAGTAATCACCACAAGAGCACATACCATCCCTGAATTGATGAAAGCGATTGGCATCTCTTGCAATTATTTCCCGCCCACGTAACTTTGAGATGAACTTACTTGCGGTATGGCAATCTCCACATATCCGAAGGTTCTTCCAAATATGGATGATGCTACCAGGTGGGGTACTAATAAGCCCAAAGGCAATAGCCAGTTTCTCACTATGGCAGCGAAGGATTTGTCTACTCTTGTGCTCATCCACATCCTGCATGACCCATCGAGTATCAGGAACATATCCTGCTTCCTCCATCTCTGTAGTCAAGTTATCCAACTCAGACCATATCTCAGCAATCTGTGGATGTGCAGTATCCCCAGACCTGAATGAATGAGTCTTATTTGCCACCTCGATCCAACTACGTCCTGCCTCCTTCTGTATACCCCTCTCCTTCATCAACTTCCTCAGTGATGTTGCCTTGTTCCAAAGGCCAGCAGTGGCATAGACATGAGAGAGTGACATATAGACTGCAGAGTTTTGTGGTTCCAGCTTAAAACAGATTTCTGCTGCACGTTCTGCTAACTTCACATTCCCATGAAGTCTACAAGCACCGAGTACTGCTCCCCATGTTGCACCACCTGGAGATAGCGGCATTTTGTTCACAAAATCTTCAGCCTCATCTAAGTGCCCAGCACGACCAAGGAGATCAACCACACAGCCAAAATGCTCATCACCTGGTGAAATGCCATAGACCCTTGACATCGAAAAGAAATACTGAAGTCCTTCATCCACTAGGCCTGCATGACTACATGCAGAAAGAACACCTATGAATACAACTCCATCAGGTTTCACACCTTCAGATATCAGTTGATGAAAAAGCTGGAGGGCCTCTCTGGCATACCCATGCTGACCAAGACCTACAATCATTGCACTCCATGTCACCAAATCCTTTTCAGGCATTGTGTTGAAAGTATTGTATGCATCCTTGATGCTGCCGCACTTGGCATACATGTTGATCAGACCATTCCCAACACGAATATTGGACTCCAATCCAGCTGCTGCAATCCATGTGTGAACTAATCTAGCTGATTGTTGTGAGGCTTGATTGGCACATGCCTTAAGGAGGCCAATGAAGGTCACTGTATTAGGCTTGACAGATGCATGACTCTCCATTTGTTGGAATACTTCCAACGCCCTTTCATATGGACCATGCTCAGCATATCCTTCAATCATTGCACTCCATGAGATGACATCCCGGACTTTCATATTGTCAAAGACCTGCTGGGCATCCTGTATGCTGCCACACTTGACAAACATGGTGATAAGCGCATTCCCGACATGGACATCTGTCTCCAATCCAGCACTCACAATTCTTTTGTGTACCCACTGTCCTTGTTTGAGAGCTACTGGGCTTGCGCATGCATTGAGAAGGTTTATGAAGGTCACGTAGTCAGGCTTCACACGTTCCTGCTCCATTTGGTGGAATACTTTGAATGCTTCCTCATAATTCCCATTTTGAACTGATCCAGCAATCAGTGTATTCCACGAGACAACATTCCGCTCTGCCATCTTATGAAACACTTTGGCTGCAAGTTTCATACTCCCACATCTGGCATACATATGAATAAGGTTGCTGTCTAAGATAACATCTGTTCGGATGCCACTCTTGATCATGTCATTATGGACAGTTTTGGCCTTTTCCAGGTCTCCAAGGCTTGCACAAACACTAACAATGCTGGTATACATGATTCTGTCACATCTCACCCCTTCTTTTTGTACCTGCTCATAGAGCTTGAAAGCCTCTTGATTCAACCCCTGTTTGGCATATCCTGCCAACATGAAAGTCCATGTTATTGGAGCTCGTTCTTGCATGGCATCAAAGACTTTGCGAGCTTCCACCAAGCTCCCACATCTAACATACATATGAACCAGGTTGCTCTTCAAGAAGACATCCATCACAATGCCACTTTGGATTATGTCACTATGAACAACCTTGGCTTTTTCAAGGTCTCCAAGTCTGGCACAAGCACTGACAATGCTTGTATACATCAGCATGTCACACTTCACCCCTTGATCTCGTAGTTGCTCATAGAGTAAATAGGCCTCTCTATTTGACCCATGTTTTGCATATACTGCCAACATCAAAGTCCAACTGATCATATCTCGTACTTGCATTGCGTCAAAAACTTTTCGAGCTTCCAGTAAGCTTCCACACTTACAGAACATATTCAGTAGTGCATTCAATAAATAAACATCCGGCTTGAAACCGGTTTTGATTATATGCAAGTGCACATTTCTGCCCTCCATCAGATTCCGTGTGTGGGTACACCTTCGGAGAAGTAACTTATATGTGGAAGCATCTACACGAATGCCTCGCTGTTCCAAACTTTGTAGCACCTCTGCAGGTTGTCCACTCTCTGTCAACGCCCTGACCTTCCCTCGATTGGCATCAGACAAAGGCATGTGAACTCCTTCAATCTGTTGTTGTTGAATAGAAGTTGCTGTCTTATCTCTGCTGCCTGTTCCATCTCTCCTTACCGATCCAGCAGCCCTGTATGATCCCAGACACAACAATCCTCAATACCTATACACACAATGTAAAAAAATGAACACAATACAGATCCAACCTCGAGGAAAAACCAATAAGACCCAAGCCTGATCATGCATGCATTTCACTATCTACCAATTTCAGCTCAGATCACACCTGCAATAACACCTCTGCCCTGACAGAAGAATGGACCCATGTCTCTTAGAAAAAACAAGTACATGGTATAGTGCTGATGTGGTTTCCCATTCCGGATTTTCAGAGAACTGTCAGCAAGATGTGTGTGCCTTTCTGACATGGCAACCAATTCTTCTTTGACCCAAACTGGGTTCGACCAACCATCGACCCTTGAAAGTGCTTCCTTTGAGCACCGCTTGTGTTTGAACTCTGTATAGTTCAGATTTGTCTGTGGAAGATAACAAACTACTTCATGTGAGCATCTCCTACAACCTGATGAAAAAATAAATTTGATGGAGCTGCAAATAAATTGGAACGAGAGGTTTTTCTGAAACACAAATGTTGTAAATTTTCAAAAAAACCAACCTAGTGCCTGAGTGTATTTCTGTAAAAGAGTGAGCAGATTATAGGTACACAAACTGCAACGAAAACTGTCTACTTCGGACCATGTGACCAAGGTTTATGAGGAACATTGAGAATGCATCGCCCTTCGCCACAGAGATCCACTGTTGAAGATGCCGAACAAAACCAAACAAAAGACCAGGAAAAGAATGTGTCACCCTTTCCAGAGAGATCTTCTGTTGAAGATGCCGGACAAAACCCCAAAGAAAAAAACCACCAAAAAAAATTTGCAAGAAACAGCCCAAACGGATATGGTAGGGTCATACACAGAAACGATAGGGAAATAATGGTTCAACAGAATCAAAGGAAAAGGGAGAAGGAGAAAACGAAACGCACCAGGGCTAATGAGCTAGATCCCAAGTAAGGCCCCACTGGTACCATTGTGTTCCAGTGCGTGCGTGCGTGCGTGCGCGCCTGTATGGGTAGAAGTCTTCAGGAGATATGCTCAGATGTCACAGCACGCAGAGGAAAGTCTGTAAGAAACGCCGTTTAGGGTTTGATGCACTTCGTTCCGTTTAGGGTTTAATGCACTTCTGTTTGTGGATGACTTTTTTATCTTCAAAATGATTGTTCAATTTTGAACATGTGGCCATGGTCTTCATAAAATCTAGAGCTTGATGATCGACAGGAATCGGTGTTTAAAGGTCTTGTTCAACAACCCTATCACAAGTTTGTAAACATGACAATTGGCACAAGATTTCTCGAGCATTCGTCACTAAAAAAAAAAAGTGCATCATTAGGGAGGTTGGTCCACCAAGAAGAACGTGTCACATCACTAAGGAGTTTCATCATGAGGAAGAATGCATCACTAGTGACCTCGAAGTTCCATCGTTGTTGTAGGCTATTTTGGTCTTTTCTTCACATTCTTGAAACTTTGAACTCGAAGCTCCATTGTTGTAGGTGAAAGTATGATCTTTTCTTCACATCCTTGAAACTTTGACCTTGAAGCTCCATCGTTACAAATGAAATTTGGGTCTTCTCTTCATGTTCTTGAAACTTTAAGCTTGAAACTCCATCATTGTAGGTGAAATTTTGGTCTTTTCTTCATGTTCTTAAAACTTTGAACTCAAAACTCCCACAACATTTTGTGGGAAGTCAAAGCTTCATTGTTGCAAGTGAAATGTTGGTGTTCTCTTCATATTTTTTAAATTTTGAGCTTGAAGCTCCATCATTGCAAGTGAAATTCTAGTCTTCTTTTCACATTCTTGAAACTCTAGTTATGTTCTCCATTTTTTGAAATGTTTTCTTAACAAGTTTAAGCTTCTAGTTGCGCTTTTTATGTTTTTAAGGTGTTTTTTTCAACAAGTTTAAGCTTCTAGTTGTGCTCATTATCCATTTAAAATGTTGTCTCAACAAGTTCAACTTTTTAGTTGTGCTTTTGCTGTTTTTGAGGTGTTGTTGCACCAAGTTGAAGCTTCTAGTTGTGCTTATTGTGTTTTTGAAATGTTATTTCAACAAGTTCAAGTTTTTGGTCATGTTATTTGTGCCTTTGGTTGTGTTTTTCGTGTTGAAATATTATTTTCCAACCTTGTGATCAATGTTTTTCTTTTTAGCAAGTCATCACCAAATTCCTACCTTTCTAAAAGGGTAGGTACCATTTCAAAGAGAAAAAAGGGGGTTAGGGTGCAATCACAATAAATTAACCAACAAAGGGGTCAACTACAAATGGGTCCTTTGTGAAATTTTGACTTTTTCATAGCAAGGATTTCTTTTGCAACATTTTTTTTAAATATTTAAAATCCCCCCAATAAATTACATTATTTGTGTTAACTATTTTGGAATAAATTTGAATTTTTTAAAAGTGTACAAATTGCTAGATTTTATGTTTTGTTTTGAAAAATGATCATGATTTCGAATCATGTTAAAATATGATAACTATTTTATGCTTTGACTTTTTATATCATAAGCCAGAACTTTGTTTATATTCCGTGCACATTATGACCATTTACAACTAGCAAATGACTCTTGAAATTTGAATACTCTAAAATCATATTCTAAATTTTTTTTAAATTCAAGTATCACAATTTTTAAATTATGAATGATTTTCATATGTGGATGGTAGGTTATCATCATTTTAATTTTTTTCCATCAAATTATTTTTATTAAAAGAGTCCTTAGCCTAGTGTTTTATAAAACTGATTTTTTGGAATTAAAGTTCAAAAGTCTTTTATTAAAAATCAAAACTCAATTTATTAAATTAAATGATTTTTAAAAAATCAACAATCATATAAGTCATTTTAAACAAATTTCTTTGACCAACATGACATTAAAGCGGCATTACATAAATATGTTTGACAAATTTTATATTTTTTTGGTCGTATGACATGGTTTTTGGCTTGTTTGATTATGATCACACCCATTCGTCATTTAATTGAAATTTATTTTTTGGGAAAGGTGCCACCATATTTATGTCTACTAACTACAATTTTAAGATTTCATTGAAATAGTATTGTTAGTAAAGCCAAAATTTGTCAATGGATGCTCATTTGCACCTTGGTTCCATCATGAAATTGAAAAAAAAACATCAACGTTTGCCATGGTAGCATTTTGTTATTGGATCATGTAATAAAAGTAATGACATATTGTTGTTAGGTATGATCTTATTGTTGTTTTATGTATAATACTTTGGGCTATGTGTTGTTTTTCCATTATCAATAACAATTGAATGATTAGAAAAAGGCCTACCCCTTGTTAATACAATTTTCATTAATGAAATATTGACATCATGAGGTATCTAATGAAATCAATTGTAATGGAAGGCATCCAAATGAGACCATTATATAAACATTTCAATTGCCTTTAATAATTTATGGTTTGATTGTGGTTATTTAAAAATCATCCACTATAATTAAACCATAGAATATTTGTAACATTATGATTTACACTATATATATATAATGAATTTGAAAGTTTGAAGTTTAAATATTTTGATCTTCGCTTAGTAGTTCCAAATATTGTCATGACTCTTAGTGGTGGCACTTCCAACCTTGATCACAACTCAAAACATGAAAAAAATTATGAAAACTATTTACTTTAACACTTTCATGTAGCAAAATTATTGTGTTTCATACATATAAAGGAAATTCAACTGCATTTTGTTTGGTGTCAAGTTTTGGAGGGAAAATTAATTTCCCATTGGAATTTCTTTTGTCATTGTAAAAATCTAAACGTGAGATTTTCTACTTGTCTGATTATTGTTTTTTAGTAGACCAATTAGGATTAGATTGTCTAGACTTCTTTAAATTACATCTTGTCATCTTTATTATATTATTGTTTTAAAAAGATGTATTTAGTGTAATTTGATTAAATGGTTCATAAATTATGGTGTTGGATATTTTGCAAATAGAAAGATGAATCTATTATGTATGGAGTTTCATAAATGCATGTGCTTGTATTAATAATAAAACATAATGAAATTGATTGGGGTCATATTTATTGCATATGTTACTATGAAAATAACACATATTGAATTGTTTACTTGTTACATGACATTTGTATGTGTATAAAAAGTGATGAACTTTTGGTGATTTGAAATTTCATAACACATGTTATTATTTTTTTAATTTTATGTGTTTATGCAAGTGTTATTTTGCACATGCTTTTGTGTGTGTGTGTGTGTGTGTGTGTGGGCTTGGATTTATGCATGTTTACATGTAAGCCATATTCTAAATCGTTAAAATTATATGTCATGATAGTTGTCATGTATTATCACATTGACATCTACACCTATCACTATGCACAACCATAAATAAAATAATAAAAAATCCTCAAACATGGCACATCACATTAAATCACCCCCTTTTTTGGGGCCAAAGTGGCCCCAAATAAAAAATATTAATAATGTAATATGAGATTTTATTTTTATTTTTTCCATTGTTCATATTCACTTTTTTCAATGTTATAACTTTTCTGATTGTTTACACGTCAAATTTAAAACAATCCAAAAGCTTTAGACGTGTTGAAATTGTATCGATGTCTTTGACAAACCATGTTCAAAAGTCATCACAAATATTAAAAACGCAAAACTAAGAAAAAAAATCCTTGTCATCTTGTCAAAAATAATTTAATTGCATTGATTGCTTCATTTTCACTATGAATTTTGTTTTGAAATTTCCCCCTATCATCTTTTATATTCAAGAGACAATAAAAAATCACTCCATGTTCATAGTAACAATAAAAGATTTTTCACCATCTTTTAGATTCTTTTGACAACTTTCTTTCTTCTCTTTCATAAAAAATATGGGTGAAACACTTCTTCAATCCCATGAAGATTGCATTCTTCATTAGATCATGATAATTCACTAACACCCCAAAGAGCATAAATCCCAACTCCTGAGAATTAACACCCTTAAGAACTCCTAGGGATATACACGTAGAGATGATGAAAAGAAACTTATGTTGGAACAAGCGTATGAATTATGAACACCAAAGCATGTATTGCAATAGAAAATCTATTATTGCAAACCATTACAAGGGCCATAATCATGCTTGCAACAAATGGGTGGCATTTTTGGTATTTTGGTTGGTCTTGTTTGTATCATCAATGTTTGAATGATGTTGTTGGTTTTGTATCTATTTTGTAGGTTTAAATTGGTATCAATTAGGGCCTAAGGTTTATTGGGAAATTTTTTGCTACTAGCATACTGTGTTGTTGGCCCAAATGTGAACAAGGCCTTGACATTAAAGCCCAATTGTGGAATTTTTAAAATTTTCAAATTAATTTCTAACAATGAAAAATACTAAAATTTTTAATATTTCCTTCACCTTAGGTCTGAAAATTATAAAATCACCTCTAGGAAATCCATTTATCAAGCTTTTCCAATTGTACCAAAAATGCACCTAAATTCCCTTTTTTTTGGTTTTGATTTAAATGAATTTTCAATGAAATTATTTTTTCAATATTCAATAACTCCTGCATTGTAGATTTAAACATTATCAAACAACCTCAATGCACCCTTCCTCATTGAGGGCTTTCCAATGGTATCAAAAGTGCAATAAGAGGTGTCATGGTTTGGGAAGTTTCAATGTGACAAACAAAGCAAACAAACTACCTTCATAAATAGATTAACATAATATCCTTGTAGCAAATTCACCTAGTTGATAAGCATTGAAATGCCACCAAATTATTTTTGGGGTGAAAATTTGCCAAAAGTTGACACAATTTTCCAAACATAAATTTTTTTGTCACAAATTCCTTTTATGAAAAAATTGTTTAAAAGTGACAAAAACTTGTTTTTTGGGGAGGGTTTTGCAAAATTTATGTCTATTGACTACGACTTTAAGAGTTCCTTGAAATAATGTTGTTAGTTATGTCAAAATCTATCTAGGGATGCTTACCACCTTGGCTCCATTAAGAAATTGGGGGAAAAAAAAAGGGATGCCGCATATAATTGAAGTCTTGTGGACTAAAGTATTTGATGCATTTGTGGGAGATACAAAAATATAACAAGAAACAACCTATTCATCGATAGTGCCTTTTGGAAAATCACATTTAGGATAACACGATGGGGCATTGAAATATTGAATATTCTTGTCATATGTTAAGGTCCTTGGCATGAAAAGACATGCTTATCAAGAATGGAATGTAAACAAGCTACTAAATGCAAACTCAATACATAGACTCATGATCAACAAATCTTGTCAAAATAAATAATTTTTTTGAAAAAGGTCCAACAACCTTGATATGAAGATTTCATAATTTTGGCAATACTTGATAAGTATGTTAAGTCTACTTGTAAGTTTTAAAACTATCTTGGGATCCCAATGTTTAGTTGTAAAGTGATGGTTTGTAGAAAAATACAAGCATGAGTTTATTCAGAAACAATCAATCCACATACTAGAATTGCATGAGAATATGATTGCAGATTTGGTGAAGACATGGTACTTTTTCACAATCACCTTATACTAGGCCACTTAGATCGTCTACATGCAAGTTGTTTTGTGCCTCATTGAACTAAATCCCATGATGAAGATGCTTCCACGAATTCAAAGTAAACAAGAAGAGAAAAGAAAACCCTATATAAACAAGGATGGAAATCCATCCATAAAAAGTACAAGGCAAATGTAACACACAAAATCAAAACCATAATAATCAAAACAATTGTAATGAAGTGGAGGACCTAATGTTAAACAACATCCTTTGTTGCAAATCAGCTAATGATGGAGGTGCATTAGTTGGTATGTGTGAAAGAGATGAAAAATTGTGATTAAGCGTGGCAACATGTTGGAGAATTGCAATGGCTTGCGCACATTGAAAAGCTATTGACATTCGTTACTTATAATAAGATTTAAGCATTGAAGGTACTAAAGAGATCTGTTGATGGTGCATTATACCAACATGTACACAAGAAGTCAAAAAGGAATCAAAACGAAGATAGAAACAACCATAGATCTCTATGGCAAAAGGAATGAAATAATTTCTTGGCGCTTGTTATGTGTAGGATTGTGCCTTATCTTGAGTGGCAACTGTTGTTGCATGCGCTATCATCTTTGAAGCACATTACACCAAACCTAGCTTCATAAAGGTATTTTTCATGATGTTGTGTTTTTGAGGGTTTAGGGTTTTTGGAGATTTTCATTTCTTGTGAGGTCAACATCCTACTTTGTAAAGGTTTAAAGTTTAGCTGTTGTGTTTTTGCTGGTTTGCAATGTTGTGTTCAGCGTTTTCTCATTTCTTGTTTGGATTAAATGAAGGTTTGATGAACTTCATAAAGATTTAGGATTTACTTGTTTATAAAGGCTCAAGGTAATAATACTTGTTGAGTTTTTTGCAACTTGCTTCTTTGTTCATTTGTGTTTTGACATTTTCTTTTCTCATTTCTTGGAGGTTTATGTTGAAGGTGGGAGTTGGCAACAATGAGGAATGTCAAAAGGGAGAGAATGCCTCCTTTACCAAATCAGAGTTACACAAAAATCAGTACTAGTGCTCTTCAAACATGCTCAAGAGGGCCAGAGACACAAGGGAGAGAGGGTTTGTCGATGCAGGGCTTGGAAAGCAGAGAAGGATGTTGCTGTAGCCACAGAAAAGGAGGCTACAGTGCTTCATTCTTCCAAGGATGGTGTTGAAGATGAGTATCTAAAGCCCACAAGTCTAGTGCAGACTGTAGGAGAAGTGTTGCAATGTTTATGGCAGAACAATTGAAAGGCCATACTCCAAAATCCCAACATTTTAGTTATGGAGAAATTTGTGTCATCATCCATTGTTCAAGGGTTTTCTGCCTCCTTGCTTTGAGGACATTGCAACCCTATGACATCTCCTAAAACTACAGCAGATATCAACAACCATTTTTCTGAAGACATGCATGCCAGGACGGGCTTCACACCCATCTCAAGACAAGTCTGTGGGGCTGGCAAATCCTGGCATAATGAGACAATGAGTGTGCACTGTCCAGAATGAGATCTAACAGTGTCACTAAGCAATAACTTCTCAACTTGGCATACTGGAGGGGGCTCGGCACCTTAACACATGAATCTTGTGAGTGAAAGGGCTACTACAGAAGACTTCTGGATAAATAAATCATTATTGGGATTCAATTTTCAATGCTAAACAACAATAGAAGCTAGAAATGCCTTAGCTACTTGATACACTGTAGAAGCATATACCATGCACTGACCCGCCACATAGGGGAAAGGGACTAGCAAAGAAAGGCAATAAGGACTACAAGGAGTTCCACCTCTTTTTTCAATGATCACCTCTTATAGACCGCTTTAGAGCTTCCTCTTTGCAATTTGGAACTTACCCCTCACTTGCCACAAACTTAGCTTGCTCAGTTTAAAGTGCACCCTCCCTGTGAAGAGCCTCCATCCATACATCCTCCATGTAATTCCATGGTCACCTCTATGAATGGACAGCTGCGGTCTGAGGTCTTGGACAAAAAGTGTGTGAAACGCTATAGCTTCAATGGTGCTTGCACTCTGGAGGCTGTTCTTCACCCCTCACAACCCCCACCTTGGAGAAAATGCACATACAAAGCTCTGGCTTCACTGCTGCTTGCACTCTGGAGGCTGTTCTCCTCCTTGCTGCTGGCCACTGCTATTTGCCTGAGCATTTGCCTGCATATACTCCATTCCAGGTACAGAAAAGACTTTTATTTCAAGATAAACATTAAGCCAACTGCAGGAAAAATTCTTCAAGCAGAGACAATGCAAGAAACAAATGTCTATTGAGACTGCAGAGAAAAATCCACAGAAACACTCTGAAAGTAACAACTTTGTCATTTACACCCAATGCAAAAGCAAGGAGGTACTGATGATTATACCTTGGCTGCAGGGACCACGTGCTGCATCCACATATCACACAACAAGATGTCAACAAAATTCTGAAACGCTAAAAATATCTCAAACCTCATGTGCAGATTGTGAAAAAATCACCAGATATAGAGTTGTCAGGCTATGAGTAAGACAATCCAACATTCACAATAGGAAAACAAGAATAGACATGTTACCTTTCGACCATGGACTTCCTCCTCATCATCATCCTCTTCATCCTCCTCTTCATCCTCCTCCTCATCATCCTCATCTTCGTCATCCTCATTACCTTCCTCGTCTTCATCCTCAAAGTCCTCCCCTTGCAAAGCCTCACCTGTGAACCATGAAACTGCATGGGGGATAATCTTGTCCCTTATTGTCGACCTGCCAAGATGGAAGAATTCCCACTCAGATGGAGAAAATCCTGACAAGGGTAAGTTTCTCTGAATGTCCTAATGTAAGAATGCCTACCCAATTTGTACCAGCAATTGGACATAGGGACAAATTCTGACTATTCCAATGGAAGGAAACTGCTAATCGTATTACTCTGGTTGCTCTGCATTCTTGTGGTCCACCCTTGTCCCATCTGCATTGAGGAGTCCAACCACCATCTACAATTTACTTGATCACAAAAATGTTGTATGCAGTCAAAGTTGGATTAACCCCACCATGTGTTACTGGTGTTCCTCACAGACCAAAGGCTGGCACACTCCCAATTCACGTAAACACTCATTAGAGAATAGAAACCATAAAGGAGGGAGCTCACCCAATATCATAATCCTGCTCCATTAGATCTTGTAACTCCTCTGCCTGCACATACAGTTCCACCCAGAAGTGCTTTACAAATGTCTGACTCCAGGCACATGGTAGAGTGGAGACATCTCTATTCTTCAATTTCTTTCTCATTAGTGCTCACCTCAAAAAAGACAGTCCTGGATGAACTGTCCATCAAAAGTTTTAGCATGTGTCCTATTTAACAACAATTTAACACAACCAGAAGAAGATTACATAGATCTTTGACAGCTAGAAAAGGAGAGCCTCTGTACCATATCCTGGTCGATATCTTCATCATCTGGCACTTGAGGAGGGTTGAAGAAGTTGAAAAAGCTCTCACATCGTTCAGTCTTTGTCACTGGCTTTGTGTTCTTTGCCCCATTCTTGGGTTTCTTTTTCAGCACCTTAGTTGTCAAATTCTTCCCAGGAATCCACTCAATCTCTGTCCTGCAACACCAATCACAGTTTGGCATAAGCAAACACAGCCCATCAAAGATGCCAGTTAGCACTTCTAACTAACATGTAAATGATTATCTTTCTAGCGCATAGTATTATGCAGGAATGAACAACAATTGGAAGAAGACGGCAAAACAATATCCCATGGCTTGACTGCTCTAGATTGTTCATCAAATGCTGAAAAGACGTGTGGGCAACATTCTTCTAGGCCAACACCTACTTCTAGAATTCATGATGATGCTGGAGGTGAGATTCCCATGGCACCATATATAACTATAGCTATTATAGAGAAAGCAGGAAATGCAAAAATCCAGCTAAAGCCTCACAATTCATTCATGGAACTTACCCCACAGCACGCTCCAAGATGGGCTCATCATCCTCAATCATGTGGTAGGTCTTACTTAACTGCCAATAAAAACCAAGTTCTTGAAGTCAATATGGATTGATATTTCAATGGATTACCAGATAACACATAACAATTTACGAAAAAACTTAACAGGTTTAGGCAAGCAGCAAAAATGGTAACACACTCGGATAGAATTGAGAAAGTAATCCCAACAAAGATTCAGGTATGAGGTGCTTGATATCTGGAAGATGACAATCTATGTGTCAAATGTCACTTAAGCCTCTCATCAAGACCCGGACAAACAAACAAATAAAGATACTCCACATTCCACATGAATGAAAACCAAAAGTGCACCTCATGTTACTCTATGAAGAGAGTAAATACAAATTCTCCTGACATTCTAAATGATAGGGAAAAACCATTGGGTTCTTGAAGTATGGGTTGGTATCAAAGTAAAACTCCAGTACAAAACCCTTATTCTCATCCAAATTGCTTGATTTGATGTCATTCAAAAATTTCAGGGCAGCCTCATCACGTTCTGTGATCTGCCATTCACAAAAATGGGTGACATAAGTAATGTAGCAATAATTGCAGAGATTAACTCTCACTGCAAGTCTTGTGAGATACACAAGCACAAGGCTCTCAACAGAAGGTGTATCCCACAGATATTATCAGAGTACAAATTTTTGTCCTACCTGCATACCCAAAATCTCATTGGTTTTCATTGCTGTGAGCCAGAAATGTGGAACACCTTTCTCTGTAACATTCAAGTATCACAAGACCAGCATCAGTTTAACAATATGGATGCCATAGGCCTGAACATATATGCAGAGAAAAACCCATAGGTAGGGGCAAAGATCAAGTAAATAACATAGAGCCACTTAGTATGAATTTTTTTGTGTAGAAAGTCTTGCACTATATGTGTGTAAGTGGTAGCTTGAACAAAAACTACCGACATAATGATACATACATGGGAGTTAGATCAATAAGCAAATTAACCTTCCTCACCTGCCTCCTCTGATGCCACATTCGACTCAGGGGCTTCATCCTTCAAAGGTTCAACTTCAAGAAAACCGTTCACAATTTCGGCTCGCTACAATCAACCAAACAAAATGATCTTTGTAGGGTCACTCTTCCTAGAAAAAAGTACAAGATAATAATGATCAACTCAGTCCTTGCTTCATACTTGATCAATGAAAGCTTTCTATGTCAAAACACAAATTACCTACTTACATCATAAGGAGGAACTGCAATCCTGCCTGAAAAGGTAATATGCTGAGAAGGTTTCCAGACAACAGATTACATAAAGATTTATACTAGTCATCCAATTTCAGTTAGGCTTGCAATAGTCCTTGTTCCATCCTGATCTCCATACCTTAGAGTACAGTGGTTTGTACAACTTCTGATACTTGGCTTCTAGAGCAGCTCTCTCCTCCTTAAACTTTGCCTCAAGTTCATCATGTTCACTCTTTCAGCCAGAAAAGGAAAAAACAATAGTTTAGATCCAAAGAAAGACAAAGATTTCATCTACTTCGGTGTATTCACTGCAATATTCACACAGGTTCCACTATTGAACTTTGACTAGGGCAATCTTGCTTATCACACCAAGGACATTGAAGGGAAGGTACGTGACAGTTAAAATGCAATCCAAAGATACATCCCAATCCAAACTTTTGAGCTAGAGCTTCCAACAACTATTTATTTTCAAGCACAGTCTTGGAGCATTAAGAGACATTTAATAGAGCCGTATAGCTTCCACATTGAAAACATGAACATTTCACAGTTGACCTCACCAACCAATGATCAGCTTAAATGAGAGCCAGGTAGGTAGAAAACATAAGTAATGTCACTAGACAGAAGACATACAGAACCCACACTACACAAACCAAAAGCCAGTCAATTCATACAAGATTCTCTGCTCAAGATGATGCCACAGAGGTCAGTTCAGATTCCACTCCCAAACATAGCTAATTTAGAGAGATGCAGTTCATCAAAAAGCAATTAATGTCAATCTGAGACCAGGAATCAAAGTCTCAGTTGCTAAACAGAGAGGCCCACTTCAGAAAGACTTTCAAGTACTGTCTTGAGCAAACCTGGAGCTCTTGGAGAACCGCAACCCGTCTCTTCACTTGAGGTGAAAGAGATTCAAGATATCCTGAGGATTGACCAGCAAGATACTGCAGTCTATCCTGCAACAATGTGAACAAATTGCTTTGGCCAATAAGAAAGAAGCAAGACAAGACAATATAAAATCCAACTATTCTGGTTTTCCACCCCTTGATCACATAACTTCACTTTAATCAGGACCCCACATGCACCACTCACATTGCAACAGGAGCTCATGACAACAGATCAATGCATTGGAGCATGCAAATTCTTAACTCTGCAAACCCATTAAGGATGACCTACAATTTAGAAGAGAATGAAGTACAACAGAGATAGAACCTGAATTGGAAACACAGGGGCAATGCCACACATCTGTGAAAAAGGAAAAACTCACCTTCAAGATGGTCACCAAACCTGCCCGATCAGCTGGGCTCATAACTACAAGCAGGAGAATCATTCAGTCAGATTACATTCAGATGCACTTGATTCTGGTACGAATTCAAATAACTACCTATGAAGCAAGTCCCCTCATCGAGGAAAATCATCTCATTGTCCTCAGATGAATAAAGCAGCAGCAGAGAACAACAATCTGAGTTCGTCTCCTATGCTACCCCTATGCTACCGAGTCCCAGCAGTCCACTGTGTGAAAAAAACACAGTTCAGGATTTAGGGTTTTTCAGTCTCGAGTGTGCACATGCTACTGTTGCAGAAGCTTCTGTTCAAGATGGAACTTTAAGGTCAAGCTTCATAGTACAAGCTGATCATTTCAAAGAACTTGAACTACATATTCCTAGTATTGCACCGTTTTTGTACATACAGAAGGAATTTCATAAAAGCATAAAGATTTCACCCTCCTCGTCAGCGCATGATGAGAAGAATGTGAAGTTTTTTTCAAAACCTGAAATAAATTCTTCCGATTGCTGCTACTACGTCTAAAAAGATCCATCCACAAATCGTGTTATTGATTTAATTTGAAGCGTAGCACCGCCATCGATTGGACTCAAAATCCTTCAAAATGACAATAACCAGTAATACTAGGAAAAGAGCAAGTAGACCAAAAAGCAATGGCTCAAGCAACAGAAGAGCAGAAAGAAGCAAACAATAGTACCTCCATTGCCCGGCGGTAGAACTGCACCGAGATCCGACATTGTAGAGAGAGAAGGAATGTCACCGCTTCCTTGATTGCTCATTCTGGCTCCGGCGGCTGTTGTGAAAGCAAGAAAAGAATCTACCCCCCCTAATATAATACTCCTGTGCAACCGCGCGCGCGCACACACACAAACACACCTGCTATGCTCTTTCAAGTGCTACAGAAGAGCAGATCTTCTACTGCAGACTTCGATTCTCAGCTCGACAAAAAGTGAAAGAAACGGAAACAATTGCAGCCGCAGGAAACACTGCAAACAACTACATGAATATCAGAAGAGAGAAGACAGAAAAACGGGCGAATCCAGCAGGCGGCTGCCAGCAGCCGCAGGGGCGCGACGAAGGAGATTCAGAACCCTCGTAGCTCCATCACCGTCTTCTCCTTCCCCGGCACCGCGCTCGAGAAGGGCTTCGACGGCAGGTTCCCTGTTCCCAGTTCTCAGTTCCCGGTTCTCATTTCCAGGTTCTCAGTTCCCGGTTCCCGGTGGTGGCGCTCTGTGCCAGAACAACCCTGGCAGGCAAGTTTTCCTTTTCCGGTCCACGTCCTTTTTTCCTTTTGACACCTCGCCAGCTGCGATGCCTACAGCTGGCTCCCGCAATTTGGGATCTGGGTAATAACCAGACCTCACGGTTATTTGGACGGTTCCTAATAAATTAAATGACTACCTTTTAGTTACCTACTGAATTACCTATTTAGTTGCCTATTTAATTACCTATTTAGTTGCCTATTTAATTACCTATTTTTTTGCCTATTTAATTACCTATTTAGTTGCCTATTTAGATGCCTATTTAATTACCTATTTAGTTGCCTATTTAATTACCTATTATTTTGAAGAATATTACCTAGTATATACTAGTGTGGCCTGTGCCGTTGGCCCAAGTGTGAACCCATTCCAAATCTTACCAAATAAATTCCATTAAATCCTGCTTATCAAGATCATTCCAAACAACAGCAAAGGCACATTCCAATTCCTCCAAAATTTTCAGTTATAATTTAATTTAATTTAATTTTTAGTGAAAAATCATTCAATATTCAAGAACTTTTTGCACAGCAAGTCCAAATGTCATGGAACCAAGCCCATGCACCCCTCCTCCTTGTCAAGAGCTGTCCAAAGACACCAAGAATGTGATCTCAAGCATCATCCCGGTTCAGTGGATCTCATAACTACAGAACAAAACAAACTACCTTCCTTCATAGATAGATTATGCCAATAGCTTCTTCCTCTCATGTTTTGGAAGTGTAGGGTAGCATAAGGAGCGGGGCATTCCCCCAAATAACTAGCACATACATGAGGCGGGGCTATAGGGCACTTATTTGAGAATCACCTTGCTCCAAATGTGTTACCTGACATTAAGCATTAGCAAAAAAAATGATTTTTTAAGTTTGTTTCCTATCAAACCTGGTGGGTAATCAAGGGTACCACAAGCAAAAAAAAAAAGAAAAAAAAGCTTGTGATTGCAAGCATTTTATTTTTAAAATTGTCATACCCTTTGTTGACGAGGAAAAAATTCGCTAGATAAAACACCTTCCAAATATATTTTATTAATTTTATGCCTAATTGTGTGAAGAAATAGGGTTGGAACTAATGTTATCTTGTTATTGACTTTTAGAGCTTGGATACCAATAAAAGATTTTTCTTACAAAGAAGGATATGTATCCCTCATAAAGAAATCAATTATTACAATAGAAAATTACACATTCAATTTATTTTCTTCTTTTTGATGGTTATGAATAGGTTGGTTTTCACTTTTTAAACATTATGTATATACACAAAGATTATACATATCAAAATTTCAATTCTTGTTGTTTATTTTTTCTTTTTAACAAGAGTACAACCTAGACTCCTATAACAAAAATAATATGAACTTGAGTTCAAGAGTTGGAGCTTTGAAACAAAACACAAAGAGCACCAAACAAAGAGCTTAGAAAGTGTTGGAGCAAAAATAAATGATAAAAGGCAAGGAGCTTGGAAAAATGTCAATACCCATTACATTGCCATGAAAAAGGAGAGAGTGACATGAGGTTATGGGTTATTCCCAAACCTTAAAGCATATGCATATCCTGATTTTCAAAAACCCTAATGGTCAAATATGTATTTTGAATTGACAACCTTTAAATGGATATGGTTACACATAAGAATAAAATTTAGGTTCACATCCAACAAATGTGAATCATGATAGATATGCTTTTTTTTTAAAACCCAATTATGGTTTTATACATATAATTATGCATATTCATTTATATTTTCTAGATATCTGAACAACATTGGTGCCAACCAATGATTATTTTTTCAACATTTTTTTTCATTTTTTCAAAAAAATGGGAAAGTCATGGAAAATTTTGTTTATGTAGTGTAAATACAATTAATTTTGCTATTTTTTTGGAAAAAACACATAGAATTCAAAAATCTATGAAACCATAAGTTGAGTTTTTTCAACATGTACATGAAAATTTCATGTCCTCATGTTGCATTAAATCATGTAATCCAATGTAATCAATCATAACATACTTTTATTGTAGGTCATGCCATTTTGCAAAAAATATATATTTGAAATAAAATTTGAAGCATGAATTGTTGAAATCTTTGCAACAAATGAAACATTTATTGATGGGGGCTATTGGCATTGGTGGCTTGCTTTTCAAATTTGATAGCAATTTGGGCACCTATTTGCTAATATGTCATGCTTTTCATTGCATTTCAAAGCAATTAAGTTTTCTTTGGTACAAGACCATTAATAACTGCATGTAGTATTAAAATTTGAAGCCCAATTTTTGGTTAAATGTGTGCCCAACCATTTAGCTCACACTTTTGATTGTTGGTGTATTTTGAATGTTGGTTGCATTTTATTTCTTATTTTTTACTATGATAACACCAATCATGCACAATTGTTGTAATTTTGATTTTATGAATCCAAAATATCTCCACCAATCCAACAAATTCTTGAAGACAAGGCTACATTGTGACATGATGTGGCACATTGCCTTTTCATCACCTTATGCTAACTTTTACATTTTGTGCTTATGCCACAAATAAATTCACTGTTCATTGTTTTTATGGGTACAAATTAAAATGCATAAGATTGTGAATAGATTATAAGTCCATCCATGGCTACCGACCATCTTGGAACATGCCAAAAACTTTGGAAACTTTTGGAGAATCCTCCCATCCATAGCAACCAAAGGACAACTAACTATTCAAGTACTATTTATCTATCCATATTGCTTATTTAAATCCATTAAATTGTTTGGTTTTTAATATCTCACCCTTGCAAGTATATATGAAATTGGCATTGCCATGATTTAACAGACAAATTTTAATGATTATGTAATAAATCTCTAATATGGGGAACCCATTGGACAAGAATAAAAATTTCTTTGAATTTTCAATCATTTTCACATTTTGACCATGCCCATTACATGAATATGAAATGCATTGGGAATATATATTATTTCATCATATTTTTATAATATTGTACATGTCTAAAATTCATTTTACAATTAAGTGTATACACAATATATTGTTTGTGGATGTATATATGATCTATAATATATAAAAATATGTCTATTTATTTGTGCCATTTGAACTTATTTCTTCCAAAATTAACTATCTCACATTCCTTTGCTTTGCCCACCTACATGGATATGAAAAGACACAACTTATATTTTGCATGGACATGAAATGGCACAATTTTGAGATCTAACATGAATTATTGGGAACCATATATAAGAACATAAGAGAAAATAAAGAAGAAGGAAGAAGGGAGGATTGGAGGGTTGGGTGAATTTTAACCTTGCACAAGGGCATTCCATGTATATATTATTATAAAAAAATTGTGAGGCCAATTATTCCAAGTACAATCAAATTACATGTAATTCCAATGACGATACATGGAACTAATTTAGGGGAGATGACTATAGGGTTGTCTTTTTTTCATCCAATCAAAATAAATTATGGTGGTTGGAATCTATTTTGAATGGAATGGACCAATGTATTTTGTGATATTTAGTTTCATATAATAACGAATTAATGTCTTGCATTTCAAGAACATTTGGAGAATTTTTTTTTCCTTGTCCTTGTGCAAATAAGGAGAATTTATTACATGTTATATATTGCATCATGTCATTATTTAGGGCTTTGTGTTAGTATGCACTACCACAGCAATCATTTTTTTTTCATGTTTTTATGTTTCCATTTTTTTAAAAACAATTCATTATTATTTATATTATTATCAAATTTAATTTGAATTATATAAATATTATGGACATGAAAAAAAAAATGTTAATTCACCTTTTCATATTCATGTTGGTGGGTAGGGAAAATGAATAAAGTAATTATGAATTCATTATGAGAAATTGCGTCCATTGAATTACACTACCCTATAACTAAAATTCAAAAAACAACTCATATGCAATTATTGTGCAACTATCTCTTTAGAAATACAATGTATTGATAAATAAATTGTCACATCAAAAAATAGTTAGTTGTATTATAGTTGCAAGTGATTTGAAAATGGGTTTTCTATATGTTAATTTATACACATCATACGCATAAAGACAATTGCTTACTCATCTGACGGCCATACATATGTAATCAACCATATTTGACTTTTTAAAAAGTTCCATTATAATTGTTTGTGGCAACTACTTTAAAATTGTTGTAAATGTGCCACTAAAACAACAACTATGTTGCAATTAATGTACAATGTACTACACATAATCATGCCATGTGTACACATTTCCACCACCCATTATGGATATTTTTGCAATTAGTTTTCAATTATGATTCCCATTGATACAATTATTATGGCCATTAGTGCGCCACTACTAAAGTATTATTATTCAACTATGTTATGACTACAATAAAATTACTTATAATTTAATAAAGATACATATTCATCATTTATTTATATCTTCATCATATGTGCTTAATTTTGAGTAATTAAAATTTTTATGGGAACGTTATCTCAAGCTTTAGAACTCATCTTTGAAGTGCAAAGGAAAAGGAGTAATGAAAAAATAACAAGAAGAAATATAAGCTTTCCAATTTACAAAACATGATTTTTTTCCCTTTTTTTCCCCACTTTGAACCCTTTTTATTTTCAAACTTCATAAATTTTGTACTTCTTATCCATTTTAAACGATTTAAAGTGTTATAAGATTGTCATTTAAATCATCTTTGAACTTTAAAAAATATATAACAATATACAAATAATTTTTTGGGTGTTTAGGGTTCAGCCTTTGTAATGTTCACTGGGTTTTTTTTTTGAGTTCATGAACCCCTCTACTTTGGGGGGTTGTAATTTTTTCAATTCTATTCCATTTTTGACAATTTTTAGTGCATTAAATGCATTAATAGGAGGGGTTCAAGTTTTGTTTGGACACTTAAAACAATGGAGCCCTCCCCTTGGATCTAACATGCCTTGAATGCTTAAATGTTATAGTTGCAATTCAATTACAATTTAAAAACAATTAAAAGATTTAACCCATATGTTTTGTTTTCGAATCCCATGTTACAAACTATATAAAAAATGTTTGTTCTCTTATGTTTTCACATTAAAATACATGTTCCATTTTGAAACAAATTCAAAAAAGCGTCACTTAAAGGCAAAACATAACTATAAATAAATAAAATTCATGGCTATTATTTAGTTCACTTAGTCTTATGCTTTCCTACCTACTTACCCATTTAGATAAGTAAGTAGGTCCTATTTTTCTACCTACCTATGTAGGTAGCTTGGTAAGTAGGTTCTAGGTAAATATGTAGGTATGTAGGTCTTAAAACCTATCAACCTACCTACCTATGGTTATGTATGACCTACATAGCTACTACAAAATATTTATGTATTTATTTATTCTAAAATACATTTAATATGTCATGTGGCAATTTTTTATTGTGCCACACATCACAATCTTAGACCATCATTAACAATAATAATGATTGACGAAAATCAATATTTTGAAAAGAAAATCATTTTTATGTCCAAAAATATTCATAATGCCACATGTCAAATTTTAATAGATGGATGACAATTAATGATGTCAACATGACATCATAGGTACAATTATAATGAAGTTGCATAATAGTTTAAAATGAATTGTTTCAACAGAGTTGTAATTGAATTGCAATGAGTTGCAACGTATATATAGTGAATTGCAACTTGACAACTTGTGCAACTTGTCCATTAACATTCATGGTGTATAAATACAATGAAATGCAAGTGTTTTATCCATCTCAAAAATTGAATTTTAAGGTTAGTTGCAAAACACCCTTTTTTTATAGTGGAAAAAAACTAGTATATATATATATATATAGTGAAACTAGGTAGTTAGGCTTAAAAACAATATAGTTATTTCAAGAATTGTTTTTGGAACCATATGAAGGATTATGAAGAATTCAAATGTCTAAGGACATCCATACAAAATATTATGCAAAATCTCCCATATACTAGTTTTTCAAAACAATGTCACTAGAATTACCTTTTGGTTGAAATATAAAATATTAAAGCTATTTCAACATGTCATGTCATTGACATATTAACATGCATTGTTTAGTTAAGCTTCATGTTGATATGCTAACATTGTTCAACATATTGTTAACAATGAATAAATGTTGATGCAAAAGTGATAATGGAAAAATGCTTCTACATTTAACATGCAAAAACAACCATGATGGAGTTGTTTCAATATTATTCATGGTACTCAATCTCCTTTTTTATATCTCCTAATTTATTTTTTAGTTTCAAAGATCATGAATTTGTACAAATTTGTATGTTTTTTTGTAAATATGTAAATATTATGTGAGAGTTGCATGTATAAAAGGCATGAAAGAACAAATGTGAAATCATGTAATGAGTTTAGCAATGATCTAATGAATATGTGTTCCAAAGAAAAAACAAGAACAAAAGTTAACCATATAATTAAAGATCTTACAATTGTGCTTTTATTATGTAAATTATGATTTATAATGGAACATTTTTTGTCATGATTTTCTTATGCTTGGGAATGTACATATTTTCTTTTCCTTCATTATGGTGTGCATTTGTTTAAAGTATTACACAACAAATGATGTTTTGAAATCCACATTTGACATTTTGTTGTAGCAATGTAAACAATTTTCAACAAAATTTAATAAAAATTTATGAATGTTTACAAGACACATGTTACAAGAATGTATACATAATATAAATAAATGAAATAAAGTAATTTTGTGCATGTCCATTGTTTTATGACAAAATCAATGAATACTAACAATCTATTGTAATATTTTGGTGGTTTCAACATTTGCGTGTTGAATAATTAATTAGTTTTGAATTTTGGCACATAAAATTTGAATTTTAAATATTTTAACATGTCATAAATATAGCTATTAAATGCACTATGATTATCACAACATTATTATTATCTTGGTGTTTAACTAATTTAAATGTGCATTTGTATGTATTAAGCCAAGGTTCAAATTTGAAATTTCGAACATAGAACATTAATAAAATTTCAAAAAATTGGCAAAATGAAAAAAATAAAAATAAAAATGCCAAAAATGCCCATGTATTACAACGATATTGGGATAATCACATGTTTGATAATCCATATTTTCTTATTATAAATATATGGTGTCAAGACCTTAGCCTTGGGCTCACAACCAAAACAAGGGCATGAAAAAGTGTGTGTCGAAAATGCAACCTAGGAGTCACATTCACACTCCAAGGAGTGTAAAGGAATGTGAAAAAATGAGCCCACACACTCCCAAATGGATTTTCATTTTGGGAGTTTTCAGAAAACAATATAAGGTGTCAAAACTCATTAAATTGAGAAGTTCCTTGTACTATTATAAAACTTTTGATACGTAGATGTCATAAATGGGTTCACATGATTCATTTGAATATTTATAACACAAGTTATGGCCAAAAGAAAAGCTTGGAATCAAAATGTCAATTTGGCCCCTAAGCACTAAAAGTCGAGAATTGCCTTGAATTATGTGTGCAAGTGGCGTACCACATATTGTTGGAAAGCTTTCGACAAAAGATACCACTTTGTTTGAGAATTCGCCTTAATTGGAGGTGTGCACAAGAAGTTATGGGCTTCCAAAGTGGCTGGAGTCCCAATTTCAAGAATTTTAAGATTCTCGACTTGGGAGTCCTAGGGAAAATGACATTTAGGTGTAGCCCCCATGGCCAATCACAAAGAATATTATAAAGGGAAGGTGATGGCTTCCTTGAGTCCGGGCTGTGGTAAGTTTTGTGAATTTGTGTATGCCCATGGTTCATCCGTGCATCGAAAGTGTTCCAACTATGCATTAACCAACTTGTTGTTTAGTTTGTGCAGGTCCATATGAATAATTGATTCGCTTATCATTTGTCTTAGTCCCCATTTCGGAATTCTAGCATGCCCCTCTTACCCCTAAAATGTTGTGAACCAGGGAATGTATCCCAATTCCTTGTTTTGTTGTCTTCACTTTCAAATTCACATTTGAGTTTTTCAAGGAGTTTAAATATGCGTCATATGGAAATACCTTTGCATGAATATTTTATTGAATAAAATGATCCTTTTATGTATTCATGAAAATTCAAGTTTGTGATATTTTATTAATTTTTGGAAAGTCATTAATTTAAAATTCAACTTGAAACATCATTAATTATATAAGAAAATGATATAAATTTTTTTTGTTACAATTGTCATGATTGCTTTACAATAAATCTTAACAAATTTACAACATAAAAATTAGTGATTTTCTTTTATATGAATCTAAAATATCCTTGCAATTTATGGAAATTTATCATAATATTTGGGCATTTTTAACACTAGTAATGTTATCTATAAAAATAAATTGTAATATTACAAAATTAATTTTTCAAAAAAAAATCTTTTGAAATATTCAAAAATATTTTATTCTTGTCATGAAAATTTCAAAATCCATTAACTATTTTGCGAACATGTGTTGAAGCTACCTTTGTATTATAATAATCAAATGTATTTAAATAAAATTGAAAATATTATGAAAATATTAAATTATTTCTGTTTTCTACATCCCATGAATATGTTTTAGGAGCATAATGTTTTTTCAATGTGTCATTAATTAAATTAAATGCATGGGAGGATGAATGAATTGCAACCATAGAAGTTTTACAATTTAAAGAAAGAAGAACACATTGAAGGTAAAAAAAATGAAGAAAACAAATGATTCAATTTGTGGTCAATACACTAATAATGCTTGCAAATTGGCACAAATTGAAATCAATAAGACTTTTTTTAAAAACCATACAAGTTGATCATAGTAATTTTAATTTAAAAATTGATTGTGTATTTTTTCCATTTTTTGTGTAATTGAAACATGTTCAAAATCTTGATTTTAATTCCTTAAATTCTACATTCTTTAAAGGTTTAACAATTTGGTTAAATCAATAGCATGTTAACTATGAATCGCCTGTCTTTCAACCTACTATCATTATGTATCACACCAAGGCCTTAATAACTTTGTGCACATTATTACTTAAAAGTGCATTATTTAATTTCAAATTCACCTTTTCACATAAATTCATTCAACAACTTACAATTGTAGGCTTGATGACCAATTAAATAATACATTAGTAATGTTTTAAAACATGAATCTACAATTATAGTCGAAGTTTTTTCACATACGCATCATGATTACAAATTGTTAAAGTTTTAAATTTCAATGTTTGATTTCATATGAAAAGAACAATATTTCTTGTTACATATTAATATTTTAAACCACATTTTAAATCCATACAATTTTTAATGAATTTGATGTTGTTTAATTTTCTTAATGGTCACAACTTCAACAAGTGATAATGTTGAATTTTTTAGCTTTTGGTTTATATTGAAAATAAGAGAAAAAAAATTAAAAAATTAAATTCCACTATAATTTTTTTAAATTAATTGAGTTATTATTTGAAAGTAAATTATTATTTTTGATATATTTGAAAGTAGTAATGGTTATGATTTATATATTTATAATTGAAATAAAGTTTCAACTTGTTTTTGTAATATTTTAATGAAAACCTTTCAATCGAAATTAAAAACATACTTATTGATGCCAAAATTGAAAATTAAATATTCATTAGAACAATTGATCAAAATAGACAAGTTTACATTTTTTTATTGATTTTATGTTTATGAAATTAATAAGACTAAATAAACTCATCCAAAACATTAAATTCATTAATATAGTGGGAAATGTCATTTAACAATTTTTCGATATCAACTCTACACATGACTTGGAAGGACATTTTATTTTTCCTTTTTTAATGAATCTTCTTTGGAATGGATAAACATTTTTTTTCCTTCCAATTATTTTCTCTTTTCCAATCAATTGAAAACATTTCCCCTTCAACTTTGGCCACTTTTAGAATCAATGGAGATTCAACCTTCCTCCCCCCAAAAAATCTATATGAAAAGTTAAGTGAAATATGTTGATTCATGTTAACCTAAGGTAATTTTCATATGAATTTTGTCATCATTCATCTTTTGATGTGTGTGTTTAACATCACACACCCATGAAGTCAGAAGCATCCCAACTCATTATATTAAAATGTGTTTATTGACTATATTTAATGATCCATATAGAACCTATAATGTGTGGAAGCTTACATTTATTAAGTTTGGTTAAAAAATGTACTTAAAACCAAGTGCCAATACACATCAACCTATCATGCTTATGCAAGCTTGTGCTTTCAAAATAGACTTAATTGAATGGTAATCCAATAATTTATATATAATATTTGTTGTCCATGTTGAGAAAGTTAGGTTTTTAATCATAAAATTTTGTATATTTACATAAGATTAAATCAAAGAGCGAATACACATTTTTAAAAGCAATTTAAAAATAAAACTTAATTTTCAAACCAAACAGATCTAACATTTTCAAATTTTCTTGAATTTTTAAACCATTATGATTACTCAAAAGTAGTGTTGTGTGCTACCACGTTGGCATTTACAACTATCGTTGTCATCACACATACAACACATAACAAATAAAACTCTAAATGGTACACCATACTCAAACCAAAATGAACTCATTTGCAACACACAAGAATCCAAGCCCAAAAACATAAAAAATGAAAATACAAACATCATGCATCATAAAAAATTGCATAAACACAAAAAAAATCTTGCAAAACATAAACACACTATGTTTTGAAATTTCAAATCACCAAAAAAAGATTTAAAATCATAAAAATTTGAATTTTATACACAATTTGCAAATGAGCTTGAACTTGTTCGCAATGGAATTGATTCACAATTAAATTAAATTAGCTTAATTAAGCTAGATTAAGCATAATTAATTTAAACATAATTATTCAACTAATCATAACCATTTGACAATAGGGTTGTTAGGCCAAGGTCCTAAAAAACAATTCTAAATGTGACATTGACTTACCAAACATTTCACATGCAAACATCTTTGTTAGATTTTTGAATTAGTGGGGTGTTTTGGTTTAGGGATAATCTAAACTTGGTCAATCATAAAAATACACTTGAAAAACATCAAAGATGATGAAAAAAAATTATAATGTTTCAAATAAATGAAGATTTAAATTTAATGTTCTAGAAAGGATGAAAATGGAAGTGATTTCTTGGACAATCTATTATGATCATGAATTGCAAAGTCTAATCATAAATTATCTTTCTTTCAAAATAATTTAATTTAAAAATATATATTAGTCGATTGTCAATGATCTTTGTGACACAACATGATGCCCAAGTTTATAATATTGTAGTACTTGGGTGACTTTGGCAATTCTTTACCAAATAATTAATTAATTTAATCCAGAATTTCTGGTTCAACATCTACCTTTTTTAATTCTGGAAATTTTGGCATATGTGTAATATATTTAATACAATTCTATATTATTATTAAGATATTTCATTGCATTAGGGGTCATATGGATACAAAGTGCTAAATATGAAAATAAGCTTATAAAAACATCGTTCCATATTTTTATACTACCTATTTGAAGCATGTATACAAATCTGGAGTTCTTTTTTGGTAAATTTTGGTCGAATTCTGGCTATTGAAAATCTCCCGAAAAAAAGACTTGATTTTTGGCACTTTTAATTATAATTCGCTTTTTGGCTATATACAGCCAGCAAATTAAAAAAAGGGCTGATTAGGGCTGTCATTAGGGCTGGTGATGGTGGCGTGGTCCCTTCGCACTTGCTTTCGCACTTGCTTGCGTGTGCGGACGTCTTCAGCGGAGCATCCGTCCGACGAAGTTGCGCAAATTGCAATCTCTTTTGCTTCCGCGAGTATTTTGACGTGGCCAGTTTTGTGCATTGATGGTAAAGCAAATATCTGTCTTGAAGAATCTTTGCTTTTCAATTCTGGTATCATCCATCTTTTCTTTCTTTCTTGCGATCTCCAATTCTTCTTAGTTATCGAAGAGTCCAGAGTTTTCTTGCCGTTTCTCCGCGTCTCGAGAAGGTTTCTTTTCTTTTCTTCATCTTGGCAGCAAGAAGATTGTTGTCGGTAACCAAGTATGATGAGTTCTGAGTTACTTAAGAGTCAGTGTTAATGGATCTTAAAGGGTTTGGTGTGGTGTTGTGAGTCGGCGGATTTTTTGCAGTTGACGAAGGCTTCGAATTATTTCAGGAGTTTCTTCCTCATCGGTGGATTTGGCTGCACTCGTTGGATAATAGCGTTCGAGGGACTGAACTCTGGACGTCGATCTCTTGGAAAAATACAAATTTGTGCGCAAACAGGTGAGTCTTACTCCGTCTCCGCGGAGGGTTTTTTTCTTCGTCCCGATGATGGAGATTTCTCTATTCTTAAGATATTACTCCGTCTCCGGGATATTATCTTCATCGTTTGCTTGGATTGGTTACTTTTGGTTTAGGACTGTGGTTTCCGGTGGCTGATGTCATGGTATCTTTTTGTTTCTGATGATTCATTTCTTTTTATCGAGGTTTAGGTTCGAATTGAGAATTCTGAAGCTCCTCTGAAGACTTCGTTTTGGCGCGAGATAATACGATTGAAGATGTGTGGTGTTTGATAGACATCTGGTCGCCAGCACTGATCTATTCTCTGTGTCGGCTTCTCTTCTGTTGCCCTTTGGTTGTTTTCTTCAACACCATTGTTTCCGTTCTCTGCAATTTTATGGCCAAGGAAGAAGGCTTGGAACTGACGATGTCAGTCTTGGTTGTCTGTGCATCTATTTCTTTTGATATGCAGTGATAACACCTAAATTGATAGCCGTTTCACACCTATTTTTTCCCAACCATGAGCCTAGGGTGCTTGACGTGCAACACAGTGGATAGAACAAAATCATTTCGGATTGTAGATGGGTTTGAGACACGCTTGCAGCAGCATTCTGTAAGATCGGAAACTGATGGAGGTTGTCTCACCAGCTGCTGGGCTAAGAAGCAACAACAACAACCACCGCCACAGCTACCTCCATCAACCACTCCAGCAGAGCCAGTGTTATCACAAGGGTCCAAGGTGGCTCCTCTTTCTGATGAAGATACCATACCACAGCTGACTCGATGTTATGCTGTCCGTAGAGATTGCAGCTTTTTCCGAAACTGGTCTGTAAATGAAGTTGAAGCAGTAACAACGCCGCTTGGTCAATGAAGTTGCCATCATCCACATGGAGACAGATGCATCATGAAATGAAAATCCTTCTTCACATTTTTGGGATTTGGCTTCTGTATTTAGAATCCCTAGCCTTGCTTGGATACCAATTTATTGGTTTGTTTCTAGGGCTTTGATAGCTGCACTTGTATGTATCCACTGTTTATGGATTCTTCACAAGAGTGCAATGCAGCTTGCAGCTTGATGATCAAGCTGCTTAGGTCAATGTAATCTTTCTTCACATTTTTAAAATTTGGCTTTGTAGTTAGAATCCCCACACTTTGTGTGTATAGCAATTTCTTGGTTGTGTGCAACAATTTCTTGGTTTGTTTCTAGGGCTGTAGTATGGTCCTTTGTTTCGGATTCTTCCTGAGGGTGCCTGCAGGTTGATGATCAAGCCACTTAGGTCTATGTATCCTCTACTTTTGGATTCTTTTGGAGGGTGCCTTTAGGTTGACAATCAAGCTGCTGTTTAGGTTATGTTTATGCTACCCTTGCGGCTCAACCAGAAACCTGATGGTTGCATATTGTCAGCCAGCCATGCTATAGTTGTCGCAATTCTATCATTGCTCCATGTTGTTCTTCATTTTCTTGCACACTAGGTCCTCTGTCATGTGGAAGGGCCTGGCAAAACAAACAATGCGTCAGAAAGGTTGGCTGTTTAGTCAAAAAGAGGAAGGTTAGTTTGCAGAGAAACTGGACGCTGGCAAAAGTACATGTCATGTTGGTAGATGATATATGGTCACGTGCTCAACCTTCTCAGCCTCCTCTTCTTTGTTTGTTTGAGTATGGCATCTCTACACTTGTTTGCCATACTCTGACATCCATACCTGACATCCCAGGGCATGAGCTTGAACTCACACAAGAGCTTCCATAGCCTGTACTATTGTGGCATGTCATGGTGTGTCCATGACCCAAGGCTTGAAGTCTGACCAGGCCTTTCAGAGTCTGTCAAGAAAGAAACAAAATGGAAATCTTCACCATGGATTTATTGTTGCAGTTTCCTTCATTCTCCTCAGGTGCTGCATTTGCTGCAGCCATGATTTTGAATAGATTCAACTGAGATTGATGAAAGAGTTCCAGGTAATCAGCATGTAAATTCAATCATTGCTGATGTAGAAATCAGAAAGGCACAAGAACATAAAGTCTCCAGTGCTGTTCCCTAGGGTAGCTCAGTCCTCCTTCACTGATACTGGATTCAGATGTGGTTGCCTACTGAGAGATCCTTGTGCTTCAAACCCCAGAGGTTGCACTGCAAGCCATCCCTCCCTAGATAGATGCCTCTTTGCGCTCCATGTCACATGTGAACAAATGCAAACAAAAAACAAAAGTGTAATGAAACTTGCAGACGGAAATGAAGATTGAACAAAAGTAGACACAGCAGCAAGTTACTGAAAGTCCTCGCTGGCCTCTACAAACTGCTCTTCCGGCGGACCCATCGTCGAGGCTCTCTTTGTGGAGAAAGAAACAATCAAAACTTTGAGAAATGACAGCTTGTTAGTCCACGGACATATAGAATACATGACACTCATTCTTCTTGAACAACAACACGTTTGGCAGAAAGCTCTTCTTCCTGACGACAGAATTCCTGTCTCGCTTTTCCCACCAAAGTAAAACAAAAATTACCAGTCGACAGGACAACAACAACAAAAAAAAAAAACTCTGGCACTAACATCGAGAGCACGCCATTCTCTCTCCGTCACTGACAACATTATCCGCACTGGTACGAAGAAATCTATTCTCCGCCAGCAGCTGCGACACGAGCGATGGTTCGCCTTCTCCGCACACAACCGACCAGTACGTACACGGCCACACAAAGGACGAACGTCGAGGACTGCACACGGTGTAATAAAAAGAATATCTCTCTTATGTAAAAGATTACCCCAGTTACGGGCCCTAGAGACCTTAGAAGAGGAAGCCATACTCCGGGTTTCATCGGGCCACCCGGTACGAAGCCCGACCGGACTGCCTAGGGGGGCTGCGGCTCTTTAATGTGTGAAAGTAGGTAGCTAGCGGAAGAAAGGAGGACATTATGCGAAATCTACCCACTTTTCTAAGGGGTGACCGACTTTGTGAAAATGCCTCTTTCCTTTACGTAAAGAACCGGCCGGCTTTTCTTAGAGTATTTTTTGGGACTCCTCCCCAGCCCCAAATTGTCACTGTACCTTCCAAAATACGGAACGCCGAGTTGACAGGCTGTACCGGGCCTTCCAGAATCTGTATGGGCCCGGTACAGCCTGTCATCAACTGGGCGTTTCCGAAGTAGGAAATTACAGTTCTGATTTTTTCTTTTTCTTTTTAAAGTCTTCTTTTCTTTTCTTTTGTGTCGCCTTCTATAAGTAGGATGCATAAGGCAAAAAGCCACTGGAAAGATAACACGAAAACTAGCCTGTTTCTTTACGCAGGTGAAGGGTCTGCAAATAGACCCCTCCCAATTTTCCCTTGTCCTAGTGGGCTCAGGTCGGGGTCTCAAATCTGGATGGGTATATTTTCAGACCCTTCTCCTATACTGAATTTATAAAATATAGGTTGCTTCTAACCATTGTAAATACACATGATATATATATATATATACTAGTGTGAACCCCCTGCCTAATGCACAGGTGTGTGTGTATTTGACAGTACATATTACAAAATTAACGACAAACTACATTTCCAAAACCTCTCTATATATCACATTGCTAGGTTCTTTTTGGGGGAATTTATTTTCATTGTTTCAACCTAAAATTTATTTTTTCTACACATTCTAACATTTTTTGTGAAAAGGAATGGCCCTAATCGCAAAATTTAGAAAAAATAGTTAAATTCGCCAAAGAGATATAAAGCATAAATATTCTTAAATGTTTTATTCGCTGTCATTAATATGATCTATAGCCTAATGTGGCTAAATCCTATTTGTGGGATATCTAATCACAAAAACTGAAAGAAAGCAAACCCTGTATAATAGGGATTTTTTTTTTGCAAATTCCTTAGGTAGGTGCAACGGCAAGGATCCCCAGCTTTAATTTACATTAAATGGCGAAGGTCCTAAGCGGACAGTAGAGTTTTTTCAGCAATCCTGCCTAAATCTAGGCGAGCTACACGGACTCACTGTCTAAATCTGGTTTGAGCATCCGACACGTCTGTACTCCACTGTTTTCTCTGCCTCGTCCCAGTAAACAGACCATGACTAGACGGATGGACTGGACGGATGACGGGACGGGCGGGTTCAGGGGAGGCTTCATTTCTCATCCTGACGTCCTTTAATATATGTAATGATGATATAGTATTATATAATTTTTTTAAAAATTGAAACCTTGGAAGCTCCCCAAGATTTTTTAAAAAAAAATCTGAAGTTTCTATATCAAAGATGTGGTGACTTCCCTTTATTTATTTAGGTGAGAAGGGGAGAACTTTGGGCACAGCATATGGGTTTGAAGTGTGGTGCTATAGGGAACACATTGAGAACTTGGGGAATGTCAATGGGAACATTAAAATTTCAGTGACAATGATTTCATCAGAGCTGGTTTAGGTGGGATGGGCTATAGTTGTAGGTTGTACAAAAAGACAATTCCAAATTGTAAATTTATTAGAGGTCAATTTTAAATTGGAATTTTTTTTAAAGAAAATTCTACAAGTTGTAATGTTTCAAAATGTCTCTATGGATCCTAAGATATTGAAAGAGAAAAAATTCTTTTTATTTTTTTCAATGTCTTTTGAAATCTTTGTTTCTTTTTCAATTTTTTTTTGGATTCTTTGTGTCTTTCCAATTTCGTACACATGTACATGTAATTTCATACAAATGTAAATATGTGTTTTTCTCTTTGAGATTAACCTAGTTTTCAATAAAAACTTCTCCCTTAAATACCTAATTCAAGGATTTAATTTTCAGTTGCTTAGCTGATTGAATGTTTATTCATCTTAATTGCTTTCAAATTTTCAATGAATTAAAAATAAGGACGACTAATTAAATCTCCCTTTGGATGATAATTGGGCAATCTTTTATACAATTTGAATCTTATATATATCTGAAAATAATAAAATTTTCAAACATAAACCCTTTTTTTTTTTTGTCATTTCATCGTCACTAGTAACGCATAGCAATGTGGAGCCCAAGTAAAATATAGGTATATAGTATATATCTCTTCTCCCCCTCCTCCCAAGATGAGCCCCCAATGCATGCAAATTCAGCCCTCTCATTGGATGCATGCAAATTCTATTCTTACAACTGGTTGCCAATTGTTCATCCTTTTGGGCATCAACTAATAACTTATTCTTTGTTATTATGTTGTCTTTGTTCCTTTCTTTTCCCCTTTTCCTACCAAGGCAAGGATATTGTGTTTAGATTCATTATAGAGTATACTAGCTGAAGGGATGTTGGCCCCTAGGTAGTAGGTCTATTTTTATATGAGGATTTTTGAAAGGTGATGTTTTTTGCTTGTGTTGAAACTTGCGATTAGTGATAGAGTTATGATCTCTTGAAGGATTTTGGTTTCTTTTAGAGGATTTTTTTGAAGATTATAATGTTGCATGGTGAAATATTTGAATTTCCATAACCCTGTTTTTGCTTTAAGAGACCTTTTAATGTAAATGGCAAGGCCATGTTGTGACACACCCCCTTGTTTAATGAAGTTTGCTAGGTTTCATCACTTATTCCCATATCCTAAGACAAATGCTTGATATGGGCTTTGAGTTCAATTGGAAATGCATATATGTGTGTGTCTCTCAGAGTTCATTGAAGAAAACTAATATGGATAACCATTATAATTGTATGTGAGATTGTGGCATTTGGACACATAAAAGTAGAGATGAGAGGGGAAAATACCAAAAAGAAACAAGAAAAAGGGGGGCCCAAAAAAATCTAAAGGAATCTTCCAGGATACATGGAATTTTATTTTTCTTTTTTTCGTTTTCTTTTTTTGGGTGTAGGCATTGCCTTATTTCATTTGTATAAGTTATCCTTAGGTAGATTCCATTGTTGTGCATGTAAGTGTCAATAGCCGTATATATATATGGCATGTAAATCCAGTGTAAGTGTAAATCATTTATATTTACACTTCCAAGTTTTTTACACTTACACTTATTCTGTTGCAGTGTATAAATATTTTTTTACACTTACACAAGGCCAGTGTAAATATTTGTCAAATACACTTACATGGCCCTGTGTAAATGTTTTGGGGCGTGTAAGTGTAAGTACTAAAATTATTTGTAAAGTCACCCTGTCTTTGGGCCTCCTTTCACCCCCATACCCTTCTTTGGGGAGTATCCATAAAGTAAGAAAGTTTTATTAAATCTGGGAATGAAATGCTGAAAATCAGCATTTAATGCACAAGGTTCAAGACTAATTATAGTAGCTTTGCAAGTAAGAGCAGTGAAAATATATGCAGCAACAACAGTGGAGGCGCTAGAGTAAAAGAAAAGACAGGGTGAAACTGAGTTCACCACAAAAACTGAGGTCCCCCACCCTTGAATGCTAATGTTTTTCTTTTTTGGGGTAGGTTTTTATTTTTTTGAATTTCACCCTATTTATGATCAAATTCAGGGTTCTAGTGTTCTTTCCTTTACTTTACAGATAATTTTATTAGATATCTTTAATAACTATACTTTTTTGCAAAATCATATGAATTAGTTGTGGCTGTATGTTTTCATAGTTTTTTTTTTTCTTTTTTTTTTGCAATGGGCCATTTAGTTAGCTTATCATCAAAAACATTATGAAATCTCCTCTCCTCAAGTAAAAATCATATTTTTTACATTGTTTTATTTACATTGTTTTACATAATAATGTAAGATTATATATATATATAGTTTTATCGGATTGCATAAAATTATATAAATATATTTATTTTTACACTTACATGTTTCATATTTTACATTTACGCATATATGGATCGTAAGTCCCAAACGATTTACATGCTCAACATTGGTAGATTCCTTACATAAATTTTTAATGTTTTTAAAGCTTGTTTATTGTTGGTAGATTATGTGTAGGGTAAGGGATTTTTTGAAATAAGGGCTTGATGATGTTGAAGTCAAGATACTATAGGCAACCTCACATTCAAGAATGTTCCGGATATTTCAGTTTTTAACAATAATTAATAAGTATTTTAAATTGTTTGTTAAAAATCATATTATTAAATTTCAATCCTCTGAAACTTCAGCAATGTAAGTATAGGAGAAAGGTGTATAAATATACCTTTTCACATTTGAGTAACAAGAATAGTGAGGAAGGACAAGTTGATGAGTAATTTTCACTTAGTAGAAATTATTCTCATAAATTGGAAAGTATTTTTCAAATTGTGTAAGTTATTGTTCTTGCAATATCGTTGCGATGTTAATAAATAAATGTTTTTTAGTCTAATGAAAAATCAAAATATACAAAAGAAAAAAAAGGCAACAATATATTTTATAATTGTGTAATGCCCCAGATTTTCTAAGGTAATTGTTTCTAACCATGGTAAATACATATACCATAGTTGAATAGGTAATAAATAAGTTCATCGAGTCTCTTCCACATAATTGTTTGATTTTGAAAGTTCCATTTTGACAAATGCTTCACTTTCCTTCATCAATAAAATTTTCTTTGAATTTTTAAAAAAAAAACCCAGCAAAAAATCTTTTTTTTTTGGGTCAAAACTACTATTACTCAACTAGGGTTTTGCTGTGAGGTTAAATCAAGGTCTCTGGGTCCAAATTTTAACATTTTTTCAGTGAAATAGGTCCACTACAAGGCCCTACTCACGGTTATCACGTTTTGACTCAGAAACAAGCTGGTTATTCATAACCGGACCGCTGGTTCTTGATTTTTGATAACCGTTTGATACTGAATTTTCCAAATTTAATAACCTACTTGGAGGACCCAATTATCATCTAGCGTGATTATCAATCTTTAAATAATAATACAATTATTTTTTTAAACAGAAGAATTAACATCTTTGTTTTTATTATTAAAAAACCCTATAGGTTTATCAGCGGTTATTAACTGGTTATTTGACGACTTACCCTACAGCATTAAGTGACGGGTAGTACCCCTCCCAAATTTTCTGACAACCTACTTGCCTCCCAAAACTTGTTGATATTGATAACCGGTGTGGTTCCCCAAAAATTCCCAACGAAACCTACCTACCCGGCTGTTACTAAAAAAAAGACCCTAACACAAACTCTAAACCCTAAACCCTAAAAAGAAACAAATTCTTTGAAATTGTCGTCGTGAGATTAGGGATTGAATGAATATTCGAGATCGCAGAGAGAGAGAGAGAGAGAGAGAGAGTGCGCGCGTGTTTGCGCGAAATTTGCTCTGGAGCGATCGATTTGCAGCAATCTGGCAACAACTATGTGATCATACCATCTTCATGATTGAAATTCGCAGTTTTTAGTCATCAATTCGATCCTCATTGAATTGCTGCTGTTGCTGCTGACCAAAAAAACTGCTGCTGTGTCCCGGGGAGGGGGAGAGAGAGAGAGGTGTCATGGCGGCGGAAACTGGAAGCTGGGACGAAGCAGGGAAGAATCCGATTCCCAGAGCCATAAGAAGCCTGGGAGCTAGACTGAATGAAGAAAGAACAACAAGAAGTGGTGATGGAGTAGTTGCTTTAGCTCTTGTTGGTGGTGATGATCGTGGTGATGTTGGTGGTAGTAGAAGAACTGGTAATAATAAGGGGAAGAATCGAGTACCCATTGTGGCATTGTTGCAAGTGGCGAGTGTAGCAGCAGGAGTACAGTTCGGGTGGGCATTGCAGTTGTCGCTATTGACGCCGTATGTACAAGAATTGGGCATCCCGCATGCATTTGCAAGTCTGATATGGTTGTGTGGACCCATCTCAGGGATGATCGTGCAACCGTTAGTGGGAGTTTACAGCGATGTGTGCAGGAGTAGATGGGGAAGAAGACGACCATTCATTGTCGTGGGTGCCATTCTCGTTGTCGTCGCTGTTCTCATCATTGGGTACTCTGCGGATCTTGGATTCTTGCTGGGTGATGATCCTTTGGTGTCGTCTCGACCTCGAGCTATCGCCATTTTCGTGCTTGGGTTTTGGGTCCTTGACCTCGCCAACAATACTCTGCAAGGTCCTTGTCGTGCGTTGTTGGCCGATTTCACGGGGAAAGATGCACGCAGGACGCGGAGAGCCAATGCGTTTTTCTCTCTCTTCATGGCGCTTGGAAATGTTTTGGGCTTTGCAGTCGGCGCTTACGATGGCTGGTTTCGTGTCTTGCCTTTCACTTTGACTCGCGCTTGCGGTGTCGCTTGCGCTAATCTCAAGGCAGCTTTTCTTCTCGGCGTCCTCCTCCTGGGCATCACTACTTTGCTCAGTGTCACTGCAGCTTCAGAAATTCCATGGGATCCGGCGAAGAATTCAGGGAAGCATTCTTCAGGAGTTGATGTGAGGACACCGTTACTTTCAGCAGCTACATCATCAGAGCATGAAGCCACGAGCACTGGTACAAGAATTCCCAGCTCAGGAAGACCAACAAGTCTGGAAGGCCAAGCAGAAGGAGGAGAACAAGAAGATGAGGAGGATGAAGATGAGGGAGAATCTGAAGCTTTGTTTTGGGAACTAACCGGAGCACTGAGAAACTTGCCACGTCCAATGTGGTACATTCTTCTTGTCACAGCTCTCACATGGACAGCATGGTTTCCTTTCCTTCTCTTTGACACAGATTGGATGGGTCGGGAAGTGTACAGAGGGGAACCTGGGTCATCAGATCCTCTTGTCAGCAAGCGATACTACAATGGTGTGCACACGGGTGCTTTGGGACTCATGCTCAACTCTGTCATCCTTGGCCTCTCATCCCTGGCCATTGAATTCTCTTGCAGGAAACTGGGACCAAGCTATGTATGGGGTTTGGCTAACATGATCATGGCAGCAAGTTTTGCTGCCACTGCACTCATCACTGCAGCTGCTGAGGAGACACCAATTGTTGATGATGGACCACCGAGGTCTGTCACCATCTCTTCTCTTGCCATTTTTGCCATTCTTGGAGTTCCGCTGGCAGTTACATACTCTGTTCCATATGCACTGACTGCAACTTTCACAGAGAAAGTTGGCGGCGGACAAGGTTTGTCAATGGGAGTGTTGAATCTTGCAGTTGTTATACCGCAAGTTGTGGTGTCTCTGGGAAGTGGATCATGGGATGAACTCTTTGGGGGCGGCAATTTGCCTGCATTCTTGCTTGGAGCTGCAGCTGCACTTTTTGGTGGGATTGCAGCTGTGTTGACCTTGCCTAAGCCTATACCAGAGTTTCGAGCTGGTCCAAAGCTTCGACGAAGTCGAAGCTCTCCTATTCCTTGAAACCTTTTTCTTGATTGATTTGGCCCTCATGCAAAGAGCTCCTTTTTATCATTGCCTTTGTTGATTGGGTATGTATGATGCTCTACTAAGAGTAAGCAATTTCCTGTAAATTCTTTAAACCCTAATTCAGATCCAGATGTAACCCTCAGCTTCATTATGTCAGTTTCCTCTTGATTTCAAAGCAGAAAATTGTGTCATGTAAATTTGACAGAGAGATTACCAGAACTGAAATCTCCAAGCATTATGCCACTCTTGCTAGTGCAAGACTGATCTAAAGCAATCTGATCATAGCTAATCTGGCAAGGGAAATGTATATCCTTGCCACATTGGTGAAGGGAGTATGGGCCCCAGACAACCCTGATGGCTCTGTGAGCCTCTCTATTCATCAAATTCTACATATATGAATGTGTGCTTATTTTTGGGTTTAATCTTGCAAAGTTTCTTTTCATCATTCTTTTGTAGACTGAGAATCTACAACAACAAATACTAGTGATGCATCATGCTAGGGTAGAAAGTTAGGACATAGATACAGGTGTCTCTTCCCAACATTTTTTTTCCAGTCATTTGGGGAAACCATTGAGGGAGTAGAATGTCTTATAAATGTACAAAACCAGTTGAGGAGGTAGAATATTACAAATGTACAAATCAATGAGTCCTAGGACTTTTGTTTATTAGCTAATACACATCTTAAACCGGTTTTTTTGTTCGCCCTACAACCCATGGCCAAGGTACTGTTGACATGTTGTATTGACCTACAGGCTTTGATTACCGTCACCATCATGTTTGTGGTCATGTGTCTACTACATTTGGTGGAATCATTCTGTGATTGATTTCTAAATTGAATGCATGTCTTTGGGGGTGGTGGGCTGTTGAACACATGATTCAACTACAGGATTTGGTACCAAGGATTTTGATTCTTGTCTTGGGGGTGTTTTAACTCACAATCCAATTGCAGGATTTGGTGAGGAGGATTTTGATGCTCATCTCAGGCAGTTTTAACTCACCATCATCCAATTGCAGGATTTGGTAAGAAGGATGTTGGTGCTTGAATGTAATTCCCTTAAAGGAGTAAAGAGGTCAGAGTGTCTGCCAACAATTGAAGTTTCAGTTCAATTATACAAGTCCATGTTTGATGGAAAACTTTGCAAGAGTGGAAGATGAGGCATTTGGGTGCAAAATCTGTTGACAGTTGAACACAATCCTGCTTGTAATCTGGAGCATGGAAGTACAGTGTGATATTTCAAAGGTGTATGATGAACAACGATCATCATCCTGTTGATGTGTTCAAGGTGGGATGGGCATCGGGAAGTTCAATCCTTACTCGATTTGATTAGTGTTGGCTCAAGGTTGTACATTTGTTGACTTGATCCCTATGGAGTAATAACATGTCTTTCTTTTTGAAGCATCTCTTTGCATTATGGTTGCACATTTGACTGAATTATTTTTTAAGGTACTTAAATTGTTTCAGGAAAGAAGTTTGAAGGATTCCTTTTAGGGTTACAAGTTACAGCCCCTCCAACTTACATTAATACATAGGATGATATATATGCACAACAATACAAAGTTATTCACAACTATGACTCCAATCCAAGTGTGCATGACTTCAAGAGGTGTGAAAGAAAAAAATGAGCATGGACCTGCATTCATGTACAGGGGAAAGAAGAGTGAACATGAACCAGTTTTAACGCGACACACACCATAATTATCAAATGAATGAAAATTGTCATGAACTTCAACATGTGCACAAGAATCACAACACAAGGTATTAAAACCAATCCAAACCAAACAAACAGTATTATAACATAAATGAATTCATAATATGGTGCATTTCAAAGGATTTCATTTTAACTATGAAAGAAGAAGGATGTGAGCAAGCCTAGGTCACAAGGTTGTACTTCAAATTGCTGTTAAACAAAATTAAAGACAGCAATGGCTTGCATCACATGTTTCTGCCATGCTTAATGGATACATAATGAAAGCGCCTACGGATTAATCATCCATGAAGGACAAATTAAATTACTAAAACCTCATGTTCAGTGGGGGGGAAAAATTGGATTTATGGAATGTACTCTAATAAATTAATTAGAGTAATTAAATTAAATTTAAAAATTAATTTTAATTTTTAAGCTTCACTTTAAAAGGGAAGATTTCAAAAGGTGTGTGAGGGCGTGTGAGAAAGAATTAAAGATAATGATAAAGGAGGTGGATATTTTGAAAGGGTATTTGAAAAATAGGTGTAAAATTTTGCTTTTCATGTAGCTAGGTAGGGAGAGGAGTGAGGTAAGTAGGCTTGGAAGAGCTAATTATTATAGTGGATGGCATAGAATTACATGCAAACATAATGACAATAATTATGTGGTGAATGGCTTGAAACTATAGACGTTAGATAAATCCAAACATAAATCAACATATGAAACACTTTATAATCTTTATATGTATTTAAACAACCTTTTATGGATGTTTTCGAAAATCAATAATGGGATGAACAAATGTCGACCTTAATAATGTTTATTGTTGATTGATAATAATGAATTAATTAGGTTTTTACTTGAGTGTGGCAAGGACTATAGTAAGAAAGGTTTTAATTTTGCTTGTAAGTTGTTCATAGCATTAAATAAAATAATGTAAAAATTAGTTGAGGATTTCAAAGATGATCTACCACTTTTATATGAAGAGGTCAATGTGATTTTTTAATAATGAAATTATTATTGTGGTGTGTATAGAAGGTAGTGTAGTTTTTACCTATAATTGGTTTTTGAAAATGTAAAACTTGTTAAGTGTGAGAACATGAAAAAGGATATATTCAACCTTTTTTCATACATCAATCTTTGTCAAGTTTGTTGCATGAACAACCACTTGCAAAATGTTGCTAGGCTTCTTCATTGCACTACTCAAGTGAACACATATCTAACAAATCAAATGTTACAAACCAAATTTCATTTATCATTCCCCTTGAAATTGTGCAAACCTAGGAATCTCAAAAGGTAGTTGTACCAAAATTACTATTATGTAAAATTGAACATTTGAAATCCATCAATCAAATAGGTTAGCTTTGAAATGTGATAAAAACAATTCCTGAACAGTCCAAGGACTATTATAAAATTTCATGAGAAATCAATATAGGGTCTGTTGTTTTATTTGGACACAAATGACAAATGATTCAACCACAATGTCTAATAATGCTTTAAAATCATTCATGATAATGAAAATTGCTCAAATTTCTTAGTAATGTTGAAAGGTATAACAAACCATGCATTTCTTTTAAGGAACATTGATTTGTCTGGGAGGGATCAAAATCAATGGCAATGCAATATGAAATACTTGACCAATGTTAAAAATCACATGTACCTATCCCTAAAATGTAGCACTTGCCATCTTTTAATTCTAACAAAAACAAATTTGCACCACAATGTTTATGGTGTGGAACACATGCACATATTAGTTTTTTTATGGGTCAATTTACTATTGCATTGTACACCAAAACAATGATACAAATTTTTTTTGCAAGATCTTTTTTTTTGAGCAAGAGAAGATGTTTAATGGTTAGAGTGGCAAACCTAGACACAAAATGAATCAACATTGTTGAATGCACTTTCATCAAACTCACACACATTGTGTGCCAATAGTTTCAATATCCCATAGTTTGATATGCATGGAACAATTAAAAAAACTTTGAGTCCACTTGCCTCTTATAAGCAAAACATTTATTTCTTCATTCAACATTTTGTGCACAATTATTATAATTGTCCAAGATTTTGGTGCATGAAAGATCACTAAACCAATATGTTTTACTTCACAAAATCAACCAACCACAAATAAAATTTAAAAACCTTACTATTATGTGGCAAACATACACATTTTCCCATTCCTCCTTCCTTTTCTTCCTTTACTACATGCAAAAGTCTTTTCATATGTTGCATCAAATGTCGTGACTAAACACAACAATGATATAAACCCTAAATTCACTCAAAATACATTAATTTGATATTTCATTTAAGATTTTGTTTCAACATATGATTTAAGATTTCACATATTGGGTAACATAGTCACTTGTTGAGTGAACATTTTTGCTTAGCTAAACAAGTTGCGTCCACAAAAAAAAAGGGAACCAAATTGGTTTTCTCACCTAAATTGGTCTTCACATGAGTTTCACCACATCTGATTTTGGATTTGTTTTACCTAGGATTTCATTATTATTTATTTAGAGAATATCTATCCACTATGATATAATATTTGAGCCTATAACAACAACTTGCCATAAAAATTGTCATTTAGTTCCCCACCTTAACCCTAATATCACCTAATTTTTAACTAGCCAAGTCATTGGGAGCTCACTATTCCAACAATGACGTTCTTTGCTATTATCACCAAAAGCTTGAATACTAATGTGAAAGAGTGATTTTATTAGTGTTGTTGTCAAGCTCTCATTATGAATCTTGCAACATAAAAACACAATCATTTCGTTGTGTAAAAAATGTTTCAAAATATATTGTGCACTTCTATCATAAAACAAAAAATAATTTCAATTGTTTTCATAACCATCACAAAAAATGAAAATATTCCCTAAAATATTGTAAAAAATTATTCTTCATCTTAAGCCTTGGATTGTTATTGTTGTTACTATTGTTCTTAATTGCACATTTTTTTGCGATTTGTTGCATAAGCATTTTTTAATTTATTTTTGTTGAAATTGATTGGTGAAGGTAATGTCAAAGGAGGTCACAAAATCTTTTCAAGATTCATGTGAGAAGTTGTCTAGTGTTTTTTTGCATGTGCAAGTGAAGGACATGTTAAGAAGGTTTGAAACATTTGATAATGATTATCAAATTTTGGTTTAACGATGATGTGAACATAACTTCTTTAATCTTGTTAACAAACATTCCCATGTTGTGATGTGCCACAAAATTCATAGGGATGGCAAAAATCATGTGCAAGGGAAACTTCATGAGGAAAACCAAGGAATATTTGGGAGCAATGGTGTTTTGGAGTTGCGAAGAATCATTGTTCATCTTGCAACCATGCAAGAAACTTTAATTAACAATGGAGAAGATGCAATTGGTGTAACATCATGTGAATTCTCTAGCTAACAAAGCTTATTTGTGTTTCTCCTTCCTTGTTGAGTGTTTCTCTTGCTTTATTCATCTATTTTTCTTTGTTTATTTTGAATTGCTAGTTTTGTGAAACAACGAGACAATGTAGTAGTGGGGCATGGTGCTCCTACAACGTGGTGTGACTTGCAAACTCCTCCACAACTCAAGTTTAACAAGGTGAGTTTGTAGGGTTGCGTGAATATATTCTTAATCAAGTCTTGTCAAAATAAAACCATGAAAATCTTGTGAATTGATACCCAGTTTCATTAAACAATACCCAATTTTGCTCATTTTACAACTACTCACAAACTGAGGATGAAACGAGGGGGGGTTGCAAAGTCAAACTAGGGCCCAAAGACAGGATGACTTTAGGGATGTCTCTATTGCACCAAAAATTCAACACCCATGCAGCACAGGTTTCAAAACAAAACAAGCAAACAAGATTGTGTGAATCACTCACTCACTTGTTTACTCTCCGTATCTTGGATGACTTATTAGTTTTCCTAGTCATGTTGCACCACCTCCTTTGAACAAGTTTGTTGACAATGTCAAATCTTGGAACAAAGCTCAATTTTACCAGAATAAGGGCCCACACACACACACACAACAACAAACAAGGCAAGCAAGCTCCACCGCCCATGGGATCCTATGAGCTGTGAACTAACCTATAATTTGAATGTGGGGGACATTGGTAGAGGCCCACATAAGAGGAGGATTGTGTGTGTGTATGTGTGTGGATCTTCTCTTTGGATCATCTGTGCATGGCAGTGCCAACTTCAGAGACACAACTTTTCACTGGTCAGAATGTGCTTATTGCAAGAACCTCGGCAAGAAGCTTGTGTAACATGATCTCTCTCTCTCCATCCCTCTCTCTCTCTCTCTCTCTCTCTCTCCATCCCTCTTTTCTCTCTCTCCACTTTCAAAGTACACACTTCTTTCTTTTTTTTGGTTTTCCATTCAATTTTCCTTCACATATCAAACTGGCCCACCAAACTTCTCTTCTTCTGTGGTGCAAACTGCAAACCCAGTCTGTGTTTGTGCAGTTCTTTGAATTTTTGAAGAACCATGTTCAGTTCTGGTTGGTTCTTTGAAGAAGGAAAAGCAAAATCAAAGAATCACTGGTCTAATGCATGAAAGAACCGGTAAAGAACCGGAAGTATCATAGCTGGTTTTTTGTTCTTTTAAACTTTTTTTTTTTGGAGAATTGTGGCAATATACCATAACCCATTATTTGGTTCTTTTTAGAAGTGTGGTTTCAAGTCCTAAGAATTTGTTGGGTTCTGTCCTTGTTTCTAATAACCGCCCAACAGAGAGTGCTTTTGTGTTCTTCAGGCTCTTCTGGTTTTCTTATGATTTCTGGTTTAGGGTTTAGGGTTTGATTCTATAAACTTTCAGAAAAAACCTAAACCCTAAACCCAGAATCAAAAGAGCCTTTTGGTTTCAATTTTTTTTTAAAAAATTTCAGAATTAAAAAAGAAAACCTCCAATTCTAGGGTTTTGAGAGAAGAGAATCAAAGAAGCAGTGGGTTTTGTGAAAGACCTGGGAGTTCAAGGTAGGTAGGTTCTTTGATGTTTGATAACCATGGTTATCATATGTCAAACCTAATTTTTTTGAGACTTTCAAGAATGGCCTGTCAAGGATCCATACACCGAGAACTTACCCGCCGGTTCTTTCTTTGAAAAAGAGAGAACCAAACTACAAAACCAGCTTGTAGCCAAATTGTGTACAGAAATATTAGGGTTTGTGTGCACCCCTTAGTAAAATGAGAGAAATATTGCCAAATTCTTGTTCAAATCTAAGTGCAATTTGCATGTCTTTAAGTTGTAGGGGAGGTTCCCATACGAGTGTGTTCTCCTAAGGGAAGGGCACTCAAGGGTGTGAGCCCAAGGGTGTTCTCCCGAACCTCAGGAGAATGCATGAGTATAGGAACTTCCTTTTACATAAACAACTCTCTTTTTATTTCCTCCCTTCTTTCTAATTTCATAGAAACGAAATATTTCCATGGGAACGTGGGAACATATAAAATTGAGGGAGCTCCCCCAGCATAACACCCCAGGGTTCTTCAGCTGGGGGAGATCCCTCAAAATACATACAGAAATAAAAGGGGAGTTGTTTACGTACTAGGCCAAGTCCACTAAGGCAACTCAGAGACACAATTCAAGGCACTCATTTGAACAATCTCATTTTGGGTGTAGGGTTTAAGGTTTAGGGTTTACCACATGAAACCCAGGTACCCGTCCAGTCACCGCTCTGTAATGAAGAACTAAAACACCCGACAAAGGACCGAAATTCTCGATGACAACAAAACACAATGGCTGGTGACAAACTGAAATTCCCTCCCACCTCCCAGGAGGAAAAATTTACACTTAGTAAAATCCCGTCCGTCCTAGTGTTTAAAAACTAGCTTGGTGCTTTATGTTTGAGTTACATATATTAAATATTTCTAGAGTGACTTCGAATCTAGAATCATGCGGCATTCCTTTTTGTGAAAAATGGGACAGAAAACACCAGTATAGCAACAAATCAGAAACTTAGAAGCAAATTAAGGAGCCCATTACATAGTTTTGAAACAAGAGCTTCTCTGAGTGCAAAAAATGATTCTTGCCAAGAGCATCTCCAGCGGTGCTCAGTATGATGTGATCCTGCACACTACTATTGGATGACGAAAAGTCAAAAACATGCCCGTTTGGCCCAAGAAAATGGTTTTGGCTCAGCATAATTGTATCGCGACTTGCGGTGGCTGGCTGGTGAAAGGTGAAGCAACTCTGTGCACCTGCAGAAAAGAGTGTAGTAAATGGGATCTGACCGCTGCTCAGTGTTTCTGATTGGCCCATCATAATGATTGATCCACGTGGTTTGTTTGCTATTAGTAGTTCCCCCACCTATTTTGCTGTCCAAGTTTTTAGTTTCATGGGTGGGGTTGCCCAAAAAGTAAATAACTAAACTTGGATGTGAAATATATATATATTTGCAGGGTCACATACTGAGCACCACCGCTGGAGATGCTCTAATGGACACAATCTAACCCAGATTCCATATTGAGAAAGGGAAGACAACAAACAAACAAAGAAACATACCAACACTACTTATTCTAAGTTTTTACTTCACATATTTGAGGACAAAACATTTGAGTGTATTGGTTTTCATGAGCTTTTGGAGTGCAAATTCACCATAATCCTGAAAAAAAATGTAGGTATCCTAGTACATAGGCAGGGTAGGTTATAGGGTTTTTAAAAAAAACAGATTTATTTATTTATTTATTTATCATAGGCATGTTTATGGTTTTGAAATTGATAGTAATCCACTTGGATGAAATTCTAATAATTTAGAACCGACGGTTCTTTAAATTTTCAAAAGAACCGTCCCACCACGGGTGTGCATGTCAGAGATCCTTTTTTTTCTTTAAAAAAAAATTAATTTCGGGATTTTTATTATATTTTATTATATATATAGGTACCTATTAGCAACGTGCCCAAAGCGGGGATCTGATTGGTTCCCGGGATAAATCTAATTCGTACACGGGGGTGGGGTGGGATCCGCCACGCGTGCCCGGTCGTCGTCCTGGACTGTTGGATTACGCAAACAGATCGGACGGCTGAAAGCCACGCACGCAGGCTCCGAGAAAGACGGGTTGGGGCGGCAGGAGAGACAAGAAAGGGGTCGCCAAGAGCGTTGCAATTTGCCCCTTTGTGCTTTCATGGCGGACTAGCATCAGGCAGATCGCACTTCCACATCAGGTTCCTTTCCTTTCTCTCTCCTCCTCTGCAGCTTTGGGTCTCGGCCTTCTTCTCGCGGTTTTTTTCCTGTCTTTCTTCTGATTTTTTTTTTGATTTTTTGGGTGAAATTTTGAACTTGTAGCGGAGGAAGAAGTAGTAGTAGCGATTGGCAGGGTTTCTAAAGTGTAGTATTGTGTTTCTGTGTAGGGGGAGGAGGAGGAGGAGGAGGAGGAGGAGGCGGAGTTGGACGAAGAGGAGGAGGAGCAGGAGGTGGAGGAGTGGTGGTGGTGAAGGATCCGGGTGGGAGTTTGGGGGACGGATCGACAGGATTGTAGCAGCCAGCACCTCCTTGCAGATCCATATAGTCTTCAGGTTCCTTTTCCTCGAGGTGTTTGTCTTGGCCTTTTTTGTTCTCGCGATTTCTTCTTCCTCTTCTTTGATTTGTTTCTTTGTTTTGTTTTTTGGTGGATTTTTGAATTTGTATGGGAGTGTAGCCATTGGTTGGGTTTGTCAATTTTGGGATTTTTTTGTTTGCAGGGGCAAGGGAAGGAGGAGCAGAAGTTGGAGTAGGAGGAGGAGTGGAGGAGTTGTGGTGGTGAAGGATAGGGTTGAGAGTTTGGGGGACGGATCAACAGAATTGTAGAAGCAGGGGAGGAGAAGTTTGCTGCTGCTGTTGCACCTCTCCCACGATCTTTGATACTTCTTCACTGGAAGGTAAGGTTTTCTATTTGCTTGTGCTTCTGTTTTTCAAGTTTGGTTAAACTTCCAATGAGGTTTTTTGGGTTGATTCTCAATATCAGGACGTTTTTGTATGTGGAAGAATGTGTTTCTGAAAGCATGATTGGATCAGGGATTTATATAAGCTTCTCCAAGATAGTGGAAGCTTTTCTTTTTTTTCCTTTCAGCCTTTGCCTGATGGATTGAGGAAGTGGTAACTTATTGTCTTCATGAGTGTTCTGTGTGATGCGGGCTTCTGCTGTAGTGTGCATGTGAATCCTGCCATGTTTTTGTGCAATGCTGCAGTGCATAATGGGCTTTTTGCTGTTTGGAACAGAGGTGTGTTTGTCCTTTCATTAGGGAGCAAGTCAGCAGAAAGAAATGGCCTCACGAACGTCACCCATGAGAACTTCAATCCCCAGGGGAACTTCTTCTATGGATTCAGCATCAAATTCAAGGGTCCAGCAACAGGCCCGAGGAAGTTCTGTTCAGTCACAGCTTCGCACAGCTACAGGAGGAAATGGAAATGTTGCAATCCTTTGGGACATTGAAAATTGTTCAGTTCCAGTGGAAGTGAATGCTGAGGATGTTGCAGGCAACATCCGGTATGCTCTGCGAGATCATCCACAAATTGGAGCTGTTACCATGTTCTCTGCTTATGGAGACTTCAATCGGTTTCCACGCAAAGTTCGAGAAGGATGCCAGCGAACAGGTGTCAATCTGATCGATGTCCCCAATGGGAAGAAGGATGCTTCGGATAAGGCAATACTTGTTGACATGTTTCTTTTTGCGCTTGACAACCGCCCCCCCTCCACGATTTTTCTGATCACTGGAGATGTTGATTTTGCACCAGCTCTACATAAGCTTGGCCAGCGAGGGTACATGGTTGTGCTGGTTGTGCCTGATGGGGTAGGGGTTTCCTCAGCACTACGAAAGGCTGGGAACTATGTTTGGGATTGGCCTAGTCTTTGCAGAGGAGAGCTTGTTCATTCTCAAAAGTTTGTGAAGAGTCGATCCCGATTTGAAGATCAGAATTCTCTTACTGGGTTCCAGAATGCATTTCCTGAGGAGGGGCCAGGGCAATGGGCTGCTGATGAGCATGACATTCAAAATGATGAGGAGGAAATCTTCACTTGGCGGCCACCTTTGAATGTTTATCCTGTAGATTCAGGAGTTTCTTATCCTGTGAGGCAGACAGAGAACTTCTTGCAACAGTTTGGCACAACTCGGGTGCGGTCCCAGGACCCCAGGTTGGTGCAAGCAAGTACAAATGCAAATCGGACTCCAGTATCAACCCTTCCATCCACAGGGGGCCAGATATCCCTCGGTAGACCTGCGTTTCGTGATCCAGAACCAGCTGATCCAATTGGGATGCTCCCTGTGCAGACTGGTGAAATGGGAACTCTGGGTGATGCATCAGACCCTACTAGCCCAGGAGGCACTTCCGAAACTATGTGGGTGCAACCAGGGGATATTTCAGGACTGAAGCGACAGCTTGTGAAGCTCCTGAATCTGAATGGTGGGAAGATAGCTCTTGTGCGTGTACCTGCTGAGTATAGCAAGCA
>Ga0116231_10000849_pt1 | contig 58473 bp, 47 predicted proteins | sample S1TSphgellanicum_2_FD_89695 | JGI IMG/M metagenome (GOLD analysis project Ga0116231, IMG submission 89695) | Host-associated microbial communities from peat moss isolated from Minnesota, USA - S1T2_Fd - Sphagnum magellanicum MG | ecosystem: Host-associated > Plants > Peat moss > Unclassified...
GTTCTTCTCCCTGACCAAAACTGGCCACACTCTAGCCCTGAGGGGTTCGCGATTTGGTGGAATTGAGATGCCCAGGGAGGTGAAGAAAGAAGGGGGTACCTCGGAGTGTAGTTGTCCTCTCTTGCCTCCCAGCGTTATCTCTTGTTGCGAGGTGTGGGGGATCGACTATTGGGATTCTTGCCTAGGGGAGGCAAGTTTAGGAACGTGCCTCCTTCACCTTTGGAAGGACCATCCATTGGTTGCGTCCTCTTGGAGCTTGTTTATTATTTTTGCCCCTTGGTTCCCTTTGCCGAGGCTGGCAAAGGGGTTGGCGCTTGCTTCCAAGGCGAGTGCTTGTGGGTTGGCCAATCTCGGTAGCCCAAAGCATAATTTGGCCTTTGGTGTAAAGTCTTTTTTTGGGCGCCTTTCGGCTCTTGCTTGGGTGTTGTTCTTGGCATGGTTTGGAGACTCTGGGAGTTTTACCATGACCTGATCCTTATGATCTACGGACATCGAGTTCCATTGGCCGGGGCCCAATGTTGAGCTCTCGATGTGTTTTTTGGCCTAATCGGTTGATCGTGTGCAAGTGGCAGGGGGTTCGTTGAAGACTTTGTTTTCACGCGTGCTTTGCCACTCCCCGTGGTGTGAGAGTCGGTTGGGGCTTTCAGGAAGGGGCCCTGCTTGCTCTCACGGGTCGCACCTTGTGATGTCAGGCGTGAACTTCCATGCCTGCCTAAGTTCGCGTTTAGGAGGGAGTTTGTGATGTGCTGGCCCTTCCTGGGGTATAATTTTGTTGGTGTTGCAAATTCGGGCGTGGTGCCTGAATTTATGACACTTCCAACACTGGTTCGGAGGTCCTAAGTATAGTATCCATTGGCGAATTGTGTCCGTGGCTGAAGTGCCTTCCGCCATGGAGGGGATCCTAATGTATCCTGCTAGCTTAGTTATGTCCCTGACCTCAATGGTTACCATGGGACCAGTTGGTCTCTTCATGTAGGAGTCGGCGGCTTCAATGTCCAGCACTTCACTGAGCTTGCTTGCCATAATGGTAAGAGCTTTTGCATTTCAGAACTGTTCATGGAGGTCGGGGAACTGGACTTTGATTGTGTGCGTGAGGAGCGCTTCCGCTCCTTGCGCGCTAGCATCAAAATTTGGTGTGTATCTTGAAAAGGATAGGCTGAGTCCACTCCACTCCACCGTTGTGAACTTTCTGGTTGATATAGCTCCTTTTTCATTCTCGAAGAAGATCAAGAAGTAGCCTCGTGTAAGAAGTGTGGCTGAGATGATCGTCGCTAGGAGGTGGAGCTTCAAGCATTCGTGTAGAGCTTTGAATGTCGCTCTTCTTCCCAAGGTTCGTCCTATTACCGTTCGACGAGCTTTTTTGGCTGCATTGCCTTGCATTTCAAGCACCATGTCCTCCGGGAATTCTGCTTCCAGCTCCAAACTGAAATCCACTAACGATGGACCTTGGATGTCCACCCCCATGGGGGAGGTTGTTCCTAGTTTGCTTCTTGAGTGCGCGATCAGAGTCGGGTTGGGAGGAGCCATTGTGGGGGTGATCGGTTTCCTTCTTGTTTCGTTTCTTTCATTCGGTTCCTTTGCTCTAGCAGCTGAGACATCTTCTCTCGCCACTTGGCTTGCGGCGGCGGCGCTCTAGCTTACCCGGTCCGGTCTTTGCCCAACAATTACAGACAAGGATTCTAAAATGCGAAGGAGAGAGGGGGATTACTTTGGGAGTACCTGAGTGGAAAAGGATCTGCCAAACACCTCAGCCGTGCTCGTTGTGGCTCGCATCGGGATGCCTCGATGGGCGAATGTCGGAGGTGACCATTGGGGGTGACCTTCGCGCTCTCCACCATCGCTCCTCACTGAGATCGCTTGCGTGTTCTTGTCTGGGAGCTGGCATCCCATCGAATCACTGGGAACGGCCGAAATCTTCGGTGCTCGGATCGCACTCGTTCCTTCTTTGCTAAGCGGGCTTCCCAGGAGAGGAAGGCTTGGCGCTAAAGGAGCTTTGCGAGATCCTTGCGCTAGTGGAGCAAAGGATCCGTTAATGGAGGATGGATCCTTTGGTGGAGGATGGATCCTCATTGCTTGTCAGAGCAAAAAATCGAGCGCCATCGCCGCTAAGGTTTAGTTTTTTGAATTTCTCGATACCTTGCCGCGCACTACGCCTGACTTTCTGGATCTTGTCAGCCACAAGAAAGAATTCATTGAGTCTTGAGATCTGAAGATCATCAGACTCTGAGTGAATATTCATCTTTACCATCTAAAAGCGCTTAGAAATCGATCAAGAAAGGGTGCATTATGCTTAAGAAAGAGTCGGTCTCTCTGATACGCGCCTAAAGAGCGAACCCGCGGTGCAACGCATGGAGAGCTACAGAGAATACTATATGGGGGAAGGTGGTGGCTTCCCCCAAGTCCGGGCTGTGGTGAGTTAAGTGAGTCCAAGGTAGCTCGTGGTTTGTTCCAACACCAAAAGGGTGTAGAATGAGTTTTAACCAACTTGTGGGTTGGATTTGGATGTAGGACCGTATAATTGAATGGCTTGTCCCTCTTCCTAGTCTATCCTAGAGCTTTCAGCACACCCCTCTCACCCCCTTTAGTGCTAGAAGCTGGGAACGTGCCCCAAGTCGCAGAAATTCCGCAACTTGAGTGACTTAGCCCCAACTTAGGGCTAACTAGGGACTTGGGAGCGCGTCACATACTAACACCTTGGATCAGTGGCACTAGTCTCAACTCCACATTCTTAGAGCTTGTACTAAACTTGCACCGACACAAAGTCATATTTACAACTAAATTGTTCAACAAGTTCCTAGACACTTGTCTCAAACATCTGCATGTTTCATTTCTTGCTTTGAAATAAACACAAAGAGCAAAATAAGGAGTGGTGTTGGCAATGACCATAGAGTAACAAACTATCGAACATTGAATCAACCCAAGTCATCAATCATTTTTTTTTATGCATGAATAAGAGCTTTGTGTTCTAGCTTGAAACAAACACAAAAAGTAAGCAAATGAATCTTCTTGGCAATGAGAACAAAAGAAATAAAAATCAAAAAATAAACAAACATTAACATGGGCACATGACAACAAACCATGGAAATTGGAATGTTAGTGTGATAATCAACTCATTGAGTGGAAATGGACCACAAGTTCACTCAATTTGATGATTTGTTTTGCCAAGATTTAATCTCTATTATAAAATAAGAGCTTTCACTAGAGGCTTTGGAAAAAAATCCAAAATTTCCCCAATAATAAAACATTTTCTTGTTCACACTTGACCAAAAAATATAACTACAACAAAATTGTTCATTTTTTTCCATGCTTGCTGTCTATAAAAACCTCTACCTTCCTTTTTGGAGTTTCATCTTAGGGTTTTTTTGTTATTGTAAAGAATGGATCATCAACATTCTCACCAAAATCCTTTTTGAACTTGCTCATGGATGATGAAGGAGGTTTTTCTTCCTCCTTTATTCACGATTCAATTATTACAATGGTTCGTACAAGAGCTCGATAGAATGTAGTGCTTGTTATATGGGTTCCCAAGGTTCCACAAAATGTTGTGGTTTTTACAACTCTTCAAAAAATGTACAGACAATATGGACAAATGCCCAATTTCAATTTCTTATAGATATTTATGAAGAAAAATATTGGAAGTATAATTGTAAGCCCTTCAAAAAAGCAAATTGCAAGGAATTCATGAAACAATTAAACATGCATTTTTCAAATATACAACAAAGTTGAAAACAAATGCAAAACAAGTGGAATAAAATGAAGGAAAAGTATGAATTTGAGAGAGATAAACTGAACTAACCAATGCAGCCCCCTTGGATTGGTCGTGGTATGAAAAGTTTCATCAAATATTCGGAAGCACCACTAAGATCAATGGTGTGTTAAATGTAATTTACTAAGGTGAGCATTTTACCCAATTTAAAATCCAAATTGTGAAGGTGAATGGTGATGAGGTTATCTTGGAAACCCAAGAACAATGTAGTCCACCATGTCAAACTCCTATTTTTAGTTTTAGAATCAAAGAGGAAACTCATGCTCCATTTATAGGTTCAGATACTCCAAAAACCAAAGCATGTAAATTGCCTAGTGTGCAAGGCAAACCTAAACATAAAAATAAAAATAAAAATAAATTGAATGCAAGTTCATTTGCAATTGCAGATGTCATTAAAGAATTTGTTAATGGTGTGAAAAAAATAAAAAAGTTAAAGATGGAAATGATTAAAAGGATCAGATTTCAAATATGAACAAAGATCTTACAAATGATATTGCAAGGTTAATTACACATGGCAACATTATTTGTTGAGGTTTTACAACCTAAAACACTTGAATATCATCATTTATGTGTTTAGGCCATGGTAATAAAAGCGACATGTTTTCAATTTTTGTCTATTTCATTGCGTGTTCCTTTGTCAAAACTTGTGTTACTTTGTGATTTGGAATACACATATTATGTATCTTTTGAAAATATGTTTTTGGATAGGTTGGATTAAGGTTTTAGGGGATATTTGAAATAGTTGTTCTTGTAGGTTGAAACCCTAAACATAAAACCACATGGCAATGGAAAAAATAGCCAACATTGGTTACAAAAAATATAAAAATTATGTATTAATTAGGTTGTCAATCAATCATTGTTCAACAAAGCATTTCCAAGTTTTTTTCCTTTGCCCTTTACAATTTTTTCTTCTTTAAACATTGATAGTTTATTTCTAAATCCCTAATTATTATCTAAAGAAGTTGTTGCATTTGAAGGCATTATGCAAAACCCATGCTTCCATTATGCAAAACATAGGAAACAACAACTCTCAAAACTTTATCAACTCTTGAATTTAAATGCTTCAACATATGCCACCTATTCTTCAAAGGCCCAAGGCTGACCTCATAAAATTCAGACTTGAAACATATCATATTTTATTTACATCATTAGGATTATGGGTTTTCCAAGTCTTTTGCAAGTATGGTTGAATTGGATATGTAACATCACCAATCAAAAAAAGGCATGCATCTAACACCTCTAACAACCACCATGGGCTCTTGTAATATTTCACAATTCTTCAATTGCTTATAAATGCTTGACATCTTGAACTACCCACCATTGTGGACTCTGCCAAAGTGACTAGCACACACATGCCAACCACTTGCAAGACAATGTTATGAAAAAAAGTTCTATTAAAAAGATCACTTGCAACAAATGTCATTCTTTTGTTGGGAAGGTCGGTTAATGATATGTGAGTACCATCTATGGCTTCACAAATAGTAGATATGCCCATAATATCACAAAAACAAGCAAAAATTTTATGCAAATGTTCACCCCCACAAAATATTAATGTGCTTGGTAAATAACGTCTTTTATCACATAAGATATCACAAACTATATCTATGTATTTCCTTACATTAGATGCTCCTATGTTGAATCAGTCAACAATGTGTGTAGCATTAGTTCCATGAGCAAACCAGTAAAGCACAGTTGCTCTAATCTCTAGTTATGGTCTAACAAGATTCAAAAGTTAGGATTGAAAAATTGAGGTTACCTTTAATACCAAACTGTGGAAGGCTTCAAAACTCATTTGTGGTACAACATGAACTTCCTATCCCTCATTTTTTATGTTGTATCCCACATATTATGCTCCACAAAATCCCATTGAATGTGCTACCTAGGTTCTTTCCACCTCATGTGAGATGGAGCTCTCTTCCTACTTGAGATTGTCCCCAAGATTAGTAGCACATGCAAGCCTATCGAAGATCCAAAAAACTATGAACCCTTCACTTGAAAAATGAACAATCCCCCAATGTAAAAAAAATTGAGCATCCAAATAAACACAACCTTCCTAATTTATAGTGTGATCCATCATGCACAAAAACTATGCTAGGTCAAAATCGCATCATCAAAATCACTCCAAAAATTGCATGAAAACTTGAAAAATCAAGTGCTGAAAAATGGAAAAAATAAATTGAAAAGTGAGATTTGAAACATAAAAAATGAATAATAATAATAATATAATTATAATCAAAGAAAGCATTGGGTGGAAAAAAAAAACCCTCTAACTAGTTTGGTGGAAGCTATGAAAAAAACCCTAAAACACTCACTCTGCTCTCTCTGCTGGAACACACCTGCTCCCTGTTGCTCTCTGGAAAAAGCTGTTGTTCTCTACAAAAAGCTGTTGCTCTCGGCCACAGTGAACCAGCACCCACCAGCACACCATGAAGTATGAATGGTAAGTAAGTGGTCAGAAACAGTTTTCTGTTGGGTTTCAAGTTCACAGCTGGGGCTTGATCCCAGCAAAATGCCCCAGCTTTAAGAAGGTTATGCAAAATCCTTCTTAAAGTGGGAAGTTGTGGTTGGGGAGGTCCCCAGATTACTCTGCAATTTTCAGCCAAGGTTGTTACAGAAGTTGCAATCAAATCACCAAGAGTGATGGAACCTTGTAATCACCAAGAGTGATGGAACCCTTGAGCATTGGGAGGGTAATGCATGATGGGTTTTGCAAGAAAAAAGCATAGCAAGTAAAGTACTCATAGGTCTCTGACTGTGACTCGCACCTAAAATTTCTAAATCCTAACTCTAATGCCTTGTACAAGTATACAAGGTGAGGTGCCTGCCCTACTGGAGGCATCTCACAGGCTTCACAAAACAAAAATCCATACAGGGAAGGATATTGCCTGCGTATGAGATACAAGAGGACAGCCCTGGTTGGTCCTCTTGGTGTTTTAGCCATGGTGAGTCTGTCACATCATAGTATTGTATGCCCTGGTAAATACCCACCCAACATTGGTATTCCAGCTGCCATGGCGACAATAGTTGGCGACTACCAATAGCACAGTTGTTGTGCAATCATTTACAGTCACAACTAGAAACTGCAGTGGTCTTTCAGCTGCCCTTGTGATGTCAGAGACATGTTTTGTAGATATGTTGTTCATCCAGGTTCATAAAAGCCACTGTACTTTCTGCTCGGTACCTCCTAGACTCCTACCACCATTTTCAGCTGCAACAGTTTGGACTCTAAGCCTGGGGAGTCTAGATGCATGTAGATACACATGAGGGCTAGTGAATTGTTAGTGGATAAGCAGTAAAAACTGCAACTGAACTAACCACCCTGGTCCACTGTGGAACTGGAATCCTCAGGCTCATGTGCAATTGCTTTCCACACTGAGTTTACGTGCCAATCACAAACCTCAAACTTGTTCATTGTGCATACTCCTGCAACAGAGTAGTAGATGGCCTCATAGTATGAGTTACAGTTGTTATCACAATCCACAATGGAAGTGTAGATCTATGACTTGACTCAAGCTGTGACTGGTGCCATATAAATAAAGCAATTTGGAAGTAAATGTAGCCACTGCCACATAGACACTTACAATGCAGATCAAATGCTGTGCTGAATGTTTTCTTGCTGCTACTTCTATGTCACTATGATATGCTTCACCCTCAGTCACCTAACTATCAATACACAGAGAGGAGAGAGTGAGAAAGATTTGCTAGGCAAATATTTGGGTAGTGTGCCATAATGACAGTGTTGACAGATCAACATGCACATCAACAATGCACATCACTAGACAGAAAACTTGCCACTTGGTTCTCAATCTGGGCTCTGATCCAACTCCTCATAATCTTGAGGATATTGTGTTAGAGTCTGCAAATTGACGCATGAAATCTTCATTGAACTTCTTGAAACTCTCCATGATCTTTGGCATATCTTTCTCTGCAGGCAGAATGGTTGTCCGGATGTGAAATGTCCTGCATCATAATCCCCATCACTCATTCAGATCCCAGGAAGTGTTTCATGTTTCAGCAACATGATGTGCAGGACAAAGGATTGCAAAAGAGTACGCCAATCAGAATTGGTTTAGGGTTTCAATGTATTGATGGCAATGCAGGATTTGAGGTGAGGGTAGCAGATGGATAGGTTTGGTAGAATACCCATCCTTTTGCCCAAATCCTGACCCAGGGACTGTTGATATTCCAGTGGCCTCCAACAGCCTCAAGCAATAGAACACATCAGGTGCCTTTCCTGCTTTTTGTGCTGCAGATATGGCAGCCTTGGGCAGCTTCACTTGTGGGAAAGAATACATAGCTCCTGCATTGACAACACTGGAGAATGGTGAAAGGGTTTACAGAATCTACTGTCCCAGTTTAATAGAACTACAACAATCATTCAAATTGTCTACATATCAACACCAGTCCATGTTCAGAGTTCACCATGTATGCAGTGTTCACCTCACCAAGGTGCTTGGTTGACCTCTCAACCTCTATCCAAGCCACTATCAGTGTCATTGCAATAAGTCATTTGTGGTCATAGGCAGCAAAGTGAAGAAATAATGGCTCAGGTTAAACAGTTATCAAACCTTCTGTGAAATTGCAAACAATATTCTGGCAGTCATTGAAGCCATCTGTCATAATGTGTGCTCTTGCTCGTAAAGACTCCAATATTGCTTGACTGAAATATCAACCTCACAAAACACAAAAGACAACATTTTATGAGAGGTGCATAGAGAAAGAAAATGAAGGATACCTACTAGCAAACCAACATTGTAAAATCAACAAAAAGAGTGGTAGAAAGAGAAATGAAGAGGGAGCACCTTTCAGCTGCATACTGAGGATAAGAGACATCGCCTGGTCTAGGAGGCTTGACCATCAATCCCATCTGTATTATCATTGCAACCAAACGCAAAACACAAGAAAGTTTTAACAATGAACCTAGCTTCAAAGTGCAATAGGGTCTATGGAGTCAAAGGGCAATCTCTGCAGAAACCAGTTCTAATAGACAAATCTATCATTGTCTTGAAATTCATATCAGCTCCATGTAAACCAAATTGATGGGTCATTCTCTGAATCTGACACAAGTGGGAGACATATACCAGAATCTGGCCATTAACATTAGGACTGAGGGAAATTGATGCCACCTTGTAGAGCTCATCCACAGTCTGCAAACATGAAGGACATTTCATGGACACAACTTCAGTATTCATATGAAGGCATTACTAATCTCCTCCATATCTGCTCCAACAAATGGTGACTACTCTGGCCTATTCCCTCTGTGTCTCCCCTACCACCCATTGTAAGAAGTGGAACTGAGCCCCTAATTATCATGTGCAAAAGTAAAATCTAGGGCCTATGTTTCAGAAAGGATGTGAACCTGGGGGTGGATGTTGGTCATCTCAAAATATCCACCTCGCTGACCACACTCCCCAACAAAACCCTTTGAGACACTGTGGAAAGATATCAACTCGAGAGCTGAGCTAGTTGGTCGACCCATATCCATGAGCACCTGCTTCACAGGACTTCCACACATCACAGGATATACCACTGACGATTCTGCATGTATCAAGCATGTAGGCTTCTTAGCCAATGAGCTCCTCATTTGCAACAAAGGAACTGCAAGAATAATGAACAAAATGACAATCTGACTGTATGAAGATGGAAATTGATGAGGGGACAGTTGACTTGAGTCATGTATTGTACCTTCTTAGCACTAATGAAAGGGCGCTCATCTTGATAGATATTTTGCTGATAGACTTCATCAGCCATCAGCACTAACCTTTCTTTGATACACAACTCAATCAGGTCTCTTAAATTTGTTTCTGATAGGCATTGCCCTGTTGGATTTCCTGGATTGATAAACACTAAACCACGCACCTGCATCAAGAGGATAGACCAAATCACATGGTTTTGGTCTTACAAGATGGATTCAAATGGACATATCCATTGAAAGCAAGGGCTGATCAGGCAAAAAGGCAAAGTAGAAGTGGGAGATCTCTTACAGTGATCCCCTTTCGACGAGCAGCTATGATTGACTTTCGCAACTCACTAACGTCCAGTCCCCAGTTTGCCTCCTCTGACAAGTAATATGGCACTAAAGTCCCTCCAAGGAGTGTGATGGTCGCCGAATACAATGGGTACTGTGGAATAGGCACCAATATCTGTGGCCCACCATCGCAGGTTGATGGTTTAGCATGCTCAAATATCAATGACTCCAAAGGAATGGCAACACACTAGTGCCATACATAATGAAACTGGCATATCAAGAAACCCAAATGAGAGAAAAGTCAATTGAATCACCCCATCTTTCTCGTTGCGGATCAGCGCATTGAGGACCTGCTGCACACCCTTGCTGGCTCCATCAGTAAGAAAAATTGTTTCCGGGTCACTGCAACCCAAATGGCAGAATCCCATATAGTGTAAGCATGAGCAACAGTATTCACATGACAGAAACCATCTCCACTGTAACTGTTATAGGATATCACTCATGATATCAATGTAAGGATGGAGGCCAACATTTCTGGACTCAAACTCCATAAGCCAACAACAATAAACCTGTGCAAGAAGCATATATATGTATACCTTGGGTGACCATCTCGTTCTAAAATGAAATCAGCAACCTCTTGCCGAACTCCAGGAACTCCTCTTGAGTCACTGTATGCCCCTGTCCAGCAAAAGTACTCCATCACATTTGAACCATGACTTGACTAAACTGTATGGTAACCCCTGCCTCCAATTCATGTGGTACAGGAGATTCCCCAACTGGTAGTTGCAACACAAGGCTTGTAATTGAGTATAAACATATATGCAACAAAAAATATATATAAGCTTCAAATGTAGAGCAATGTCCCTGCTCAAGTATAGCAGGGGCTGTTCAGGGGACAAAAACCACTATTATGTATTTGGGTTTTATAACAACATATTTGCAATGGGCAAAGATACAGTTTAAAATAGACTTCAACATACCCACACCGCCTGCGTTCATTGTGAGGTACTTCTTAGCTCTTGCAATAGCATCTGATGGAAATAGAAGCCCAACATGGGGATCATCCATCAGGAATGGTGCTTGACACAGAGCCATCACCTGCAATTTTGCAGAATCCAAAAGTTTTGGCACCAAACCCCCCCCCAAAAAAAGATAATTCAAGAAGAGCATGCATAACTTAGTATGCACCTATTGTAAACAAATTAACAGGTTTATAGATAAAACTCTGAAGCAGTTTGGAGATAGTCACATGCATATGTGGAGCAAAAAGAACAAAAGAGATAAAGATTTTGCCTGGCGGGGGAAAGTTAGAGGTTTCTGGCCAAGTGCATGTGGGTTACCAACATTTGTGAAGATGATCTGCTCCCAAGACACAACCCCACACCCATTCAGCCACAAGGAATGCCTGGAATCAACACAAAATGACTTCCGGAGGACAACAGCCAGCAAATTCTAGCTTGTTCCGGCAGCATGCAGTTACAACACAAGGAAGGAGATCTTCAGAAGAATGTGTGCAGTTGCATTTCTAGTGCCTAAATGCGGAAGTGGGTACTGTGCTTCCGTGAGAAACAAGAGACGAAAGGGTTCAAAGCTCTTGACCTTTTTGCCCTCTTTCTGAAGCTCTGAAGCTCGCAGGTAAAGCTCTCCCCTCACTGCATATACCGTCTTCTTCACATTGGCGTTCAAACTATCGGGATCCATCACCTTGTGTGCCATGACTGGCGGCTGCTGCAAGAGCTTTCGTTGCTTCCTCCCCCCCTCACTCCCTAATCTCGAGACTCTAGCAACACAAGCCGGAGCTCCTTTAAACCATTCCAGGGAACTCCAACGCCTCTCAACAAAAAATTCTTCCCCACAGCTTCTAGGCACAGAAAAATCGCATCAAACGTAAGAAAGAAACTCTCTGACAGAGATGAAGAAGACACAAAATCATCGAACCTTTTCAGGAAAATCCAACCACACAAATTGCTACCCAAATTCTGTGTGTCTGTCTATCTGTCTGTCTCTCTGCAGAATGATATGAAGGAAATCCAAAGGATCACAAGACGAGACGCAGCTGCAGCAGCAGACTTGAGTTCTAAACACGCATAAAAAAGCAACAAACGGAAAGATGGCGTGGATGGTGGGGAGATGGGGTTGCGGGTGACGGCGTGGATGGGGATGGGGGAGGACGTAAGAGGGGAGAAGAAGAAAGTGGTCACCAGAAGATTGGGCCGGCCACAAACGAACGGTGACTATTTGAGAATGAATCTTGTTGGGTACCTGAATCGGAAGTGAAAACCTGTGAATGAATCAAGCGAAAGCGGTGAGGTTTGGGACACGGCAATTCGATCCAAGGCCAACTTTAGACCACGCGACAATCTCGCAGAAAGAAAATGCGCAATTGAGCAATCTCAGCCTTCCGAAAGTTTCCATCTTGCTTCGAGCCTGATTGACTCATGCTCATTGGGTTCTTTCTTTGGTCCTTGTTTGGGTCCCTGGTTTCTGGCCTATCCGACTTCATTGGCGGCCATCGATCCCTTTTGGTGACGAAATCATATCGCTCTATGTGGCAGGTTGTGAGGACTTTTGGGAAATCGAATGGAAGAGGAAGAGGAGACCACAAACATCTGCGACGACCACAAACGTCGCTTCTTCACGGAGGTCCTTTTGTTTACTTTCCCTTTTTTCCTTCGACTTTGGCGGGTAATTTTGCGTGGCCCTGGAAATTTTGCCAAGAAAAGAATACCTGATCCATCCGCATTCAGTAAGAATCGTAGAAGAAACACAGCACCTGACGGTAGCAATGACTCTTTACACATGACCCACTTCTTCTCGAGTCTGAGAAGAGATTGAGATCGATGAATCAACAACAATCAACAACAACAATATCAAAAATTTGTTGCTGCTGAGCTCAATTTTGTCAGGGCTTTTCCAAGAGCGATTGGAGGAGGAAGCGGGCACACAGAATTGGCGCCCCTTCTGCAAATCACCACGGAGAGAGCACTGCAAAAGCCTCTCTTCTGTTTTCCTTACAGGAAGAGCATCACCATGGGGTAACATTTTTTGATACAGTAGTGATCCAGTCCTGAGCAATATCATGGCCAACTGTATACCACCCACTGTGAGAGAATTGCAACGAATGTCATACCGTTGCAGACACACAAAAGAAATTGCAGTGAGAAATCAAAGCCCTGAAGAATTGCATACACTTTCATGAAGTAAAAGCTTTACATGTTTCTCAGTAGACAGGTTCTTAGATGCTTAACCCCTCGTAAGGATGAGTTCTGCTCTACACACAGGTGTACCAGAACTGCTTCTCTGATGGACTCAGAGGATCAAAGCAGATAAGAATGCCATTCTTTCTAAGTAAGGGCCCTCTTCAGACATCTGTTGCATAAATGTTGACAATCTGCACAAGAGCAAAAACACAAGTTTTGCTTCTTGAAGACTTCTCCCAGGGCATCACATTGGCACAGATTTCACAAGCACCAAACGGCTTCCAGACATGCCAGAAGTTTTCAACATACTTGAGTCCCTCAAGTCATCACCATGGATTTTGCAAACACCAAAGCCATTCCAGACAGAGTGTGATCACTTTCAACATCCTGAACAGGTATCAAACCAGAAATGGCACCAACAAATGGTTCATACAATGCTCAAAATTTCAGCAAATATTCTCATGTAAGAAGAGTTGAGGAAACTTGTCCTGCACAAAACCACAACCAAAAGTGTGAGGTTTTTAAGCTGTAAACAGTTTACCCCTACTTCCATTTTCTCCAATTCAGAGGAGGCAGCATGAATCCTTGATCTTCAAAATCCTTTGAACTTCCTTCTGCATCTTATCTCAGGCAAACTGTGCATGATTCCAAGAGTTGGATTCGTAGTTATTTCCACAAAAAAAAAAATTTCAGCTCATTACATCCTCCACTGCCAGGAAAATAAGATCACTGCAGGTTCATGCACACGATTCCAATGACCTCATAATCTGATACTTGGTAGAGGAATTACTTCTGTGGTACATTCAGAGCTGCAGCTGCAAATGATCAAGCCTGTTATGATCACCTCTTGGGTTTAAGCACTGGTTATGTAATACTATCTGGCAATGATTCTAAATCCATTGACGACTGCACCCAGGGAAACAGAGCAACTGTTACAACTCAAGACCATCCATTCATTTTCACCTTTGCTTGCTTCAAATTCCAAGCTTGCAGGGTGCTTACACACTTTGGTGAATGCAGTCATTTACTTGTTGCATTTCAGGCTGCTTGCATTTCAGGCCCACATTTCATATAGGGCATTGCTAGCTACAGAGAGCTCTGTCCTGTCTCAGCCAGCTGATTTCTTACTTGAATATTCTATGATTATCTATTCTTTCTTTTGCTCATAACACATGAATCAAATGAAGAAAAAATGTACAACAAACACAAGTTTGAGACATTGCAGCTCTTCTCTACCTGGAAACTAACTAGATACATGAAGAAACATTAACTGGGTTCATACACAAAACTCCCAACAGAGTTCAATGCTCTAAACAAAAATCATTCAGAAAGTAGAGAAATTTCCAAAAATTGAGATCACCAGAAAGAGTGTAACTGCAGATCACTACACTTGGTGGAAGATTGGCTCGGTGTGTACAATTTAAAAACCTGAGTTGCACAGGAAATTTCAACATTGTGAAGTTGGACTGTCAGTGGACTTGGTTTATAGAGAAACTTGGAAATTAGTTCAAATTGAGCATTTCTTCCTGTGAGGGAAAATTGTAGGAGCATGTACCTTGCCAGAGGCACATCAGATGTCCATAAACCAGATGTTCCTCAGCAAAGCATTAGATCCATCCACAAAGCAACTTTTTGACCACTGCGTCAACAAGTCTTTCAAGTGCCTGTATACTTGTATGGGTGTGGTGCCTGAGAGAAACTTCTTCCCTCACAATCACCCACAAGTGCCCCCTGCAAACCTCAACCAATAGGTTATGAAGTCCCACACAAAAATACAGATTCTCCTCTTTGGCAGACACTGAATTTGTAAGCTAAGTGTGCAACCTCTTCCCCACCCTTCAAATCCTCAACCATACCACAGAGAGAAATGAGAAGAACCCAAAGGTATATACATCTTGTTCTTCAGGGCTTAGGATGTGAGACATACAGATAGAGGGACTGAGAGGGAAAGACATACTCCTGTCATTAGGCTTTGCCTTAAGTTCATCGCCATAGAACTCGCAATCCTTTTCAACTCCCAGATCCTAAACCTCTCAGTTGGAGGAAGATCCAGAGAACTGCATAATCAAAAGACACAGAGAACTCTGCATACAGGTAAGCAAAAAGAACAGAAGAGATGAAACTGATACACAGCAGCATCAAAGGAAGAAGACAAGGGAGTTGAGAAGAAATCAGGTGATCTGTGGGCACAGAATCAAAGTTGCAATCAACACATCTTCCTCCTCAAATTCCAACCATCTGCCACAATGTTTGGTCATGACCACAGCATCTCAGAACATCAGTGGACACCACTCTCACATGAAACACAAATGCAATGACAACTGCTACAATCCAAGCCTTCAACTTCAAACTGAGGCAAAGAGCTAGAGAAAAGCTTCAAGATCTCATACAGAATAGACGAGAAATTTTGATAGCTCAGCTTTGTGTGGGCTTTCCCTCTTCTGGAAAGGCAGCAAAAGAAAAAGCTCTCTGCACACAATGCACTTGTGAAATTCCTCTCATTAGGCTAATGTGTCAAAGTTTAGCATCCTTCTTTCTGTTTCCCAAACTTCATTCCTGCAAATGAGTAGTCAGGAGATTGCATATGGAGATAGATCTGTGTCATGTGATAGATTCTCAACAGCCACTGTTTTGTTATGATCAGAACAGAAAGGAGCTTGATCTTTCAGTGGAATTCTCAACCACCTCTGTTTCACATTGATCACAACAGCAAGGAAAATCATCTTTCAGTGGAACTCTCAACCGCCTCTGTTTTCCACTGCTCACAACAGCATGGAACTCAATCTTTCAGTGGAATTCTCGACAACCTCTGTTTTATATTGATCAGAACCATAAGGAACTTGATCTTTCAGTAGAATTCTTGACAGCCTTTGTTTTGTAATGATCAGAACAGAAAGGAGCTTGATCTTCAGTGGAATTCTCAACCACCTGTGTTTCACATTGATCACTACAGCAAGGAACTCCATCTTTCAGTGCAACTCTCGACACTTCTGTTTTCCAATGATCATAACAGCATGGAACTCAATCTTTCAGTGGAATTCTTGACAGCCTCTGTTTTACAATGATCAGAACAGTAAGGAACTTGATTTTTCAGTAGAATTCTCGACAGCCTTTGTTTTGCAATGATCACAACAGTCAGGAACTCAATCTCTCAGCGGAATTCTCCACAGTCTCTGTTTTGTTAAGATCAGAACAGTAAGGAACTCCATCTTTGAGTGGAATTCTTCAACAGCCTCTGTTTTGTACTGATCAGAACACCGAGGAACTCAATTTTTCGATGGAATTCGCGACAGCCTCTGTGTTGTAATCATCGGAACAGTAAGAAACTCCATCTTTCGGTTTCCACGTTGATCGCCAACTTGTGGGCCATTTGTAACTGGAAACAGTGATCAAGAATTTCTGCTCAATTGAACACGCAAAAGTAGACAAACAAACGCAACAAAAAGAATACCTTGGCAACACCTTGCTTGGCTACTTGGCGATTCGGATTAGGTGCTAGGTGCTCTCGCATGATTGTCTGGCGCACGAAGCCCTGCGCTCGAAAACAGCGAGTTTGTTCGCGTCTCCAGTCATACGGTTCATGGAAGAAAACCTGCAAATTGATGAGAGAAAACAACCAGCCATCAAAAATGGAAGACCAAAATCGCACAAGGAGGTTTGTCAGACACGGATACTCAAGTTAGAAGATGAGAATGATGAGCGATCGGCAGGACAACAAACTCCGGATGACACTTCAAAAGTCTGGATCTTTCTTGTTGAGAAAAACCAGAATCCGAGTCCAGACAAGCTCAAAAAAAAGTTCTGCCGCTCATTCTTCGGCTTCAGACTTAAGACCGTTTGCATTTGGCGCCTTGTGCTCGGATGTGCAAAACTCTCACCTTTGCTTCATCTTCAAGAAGGTTTTGTCTTGTAATTTACTCATCGACGGGAGGAGAACAAGCAATCCAAGCGTGTCTGCCTATCTGCTGTTGCTTCACGCTCTAGCCATGGCGTGGATATTGTGGCGTGCCTTCCTTTGCATGTTCTGACTGCAGCTGCTCACGCTGAGGGACCCATTGCCTCCTCCGATCTGCAGAAGCAAATTGCAGTTACGATTTCTTTCTCTCTTTTTTCTGGGAGCGTCGAGTCTTTGTGCACAGGAAAAGCTGGGAATCCATGCCCTATGCAAGCTCCTTCACCTGCATCTTTATAGTTAATAAAAGCTCCATCTTTGCTGTCTCAAGGATTTTGTAATATTCAGGAGGAGGAGGAGGAGGAGGAGGAGAAGGAGGAGTAGTAGTTGATAGTTGCCTCTATCGCCTCCTTTCGTTGAAGCTCTTGGATTTGCAGAGAGCAGTTTTGACTACAAATCTGTTCCTGGGAGCGGCAGGTTTTCCGGAGAAGGAAGAGTTCTGAATCGTGCCTTATTGCAGCATCTTTCTTGTGTTCTTTTGGTTTGCAAACCTCAAGAGATTGTGCACTGTGAACTCTTTCTGCAATCCTTCTTGTGTGAAGGATTCACAATCGTGTAGGGGAAGAGATTAGGGCGTAAGGGTTTTGGACTGGTGCATCGTTTTGGTTCTGGAGATGGATGGAGCTGGATACTATTGAGAGTTCGGCAGAAGAGAGAGCTTCTTGTGGCGATGGCGCTTCCCGAGTCCACAGGAGCGGCGGATCCAGCTCTAGTGGACTCCTCGTCGATGTCACCTGTTCCCGCCGCGAGTCCTTCAAGTCTCTTGCAAGATGGGGGAGAAGGTGATGACGAGTTGGGAGATGATGACGATTCCTTGTCCAGAGATGATGAGGACGAGGACGACGAGGGGGAAGATGAGGAACCGCGGCTTAAGTATCAGAGGCTGGGAGGGAGTGTGCCTTCGTTGCTTTCTTCGGACGCTGCTTCTTGCCTCACTGTTGCTGAGCGCATCATCGCCCTCGGGACACATGATGGAACTGTGCACTTGCTGGACTTTCAAGGCACCCAGGTTCTGTCTCCCCCCCCCCCCCGCTCTCTCTCTCTCTCTCTCTCTCTCTCTCTCTCTCTCTCTCCTCTACTTTCTTTTCTTTCTCTTGTGGTTAGTGTATTGGGTCCGCATCAGCACATTTGTTGGATACATTGCTTCTGCTTGCTGTTCCTACATCTAAGATTTGCCAGCACTATGGCCTCAGGCAGTCGGGATGGCACGCAAGAGTGCTTTCAGAATTAGGGTCTGGAAATTTGGTTACCCAGAAGAAAACAGGTATTATGGTGTCTAGAAAAGCATTAGAGTTTTGGAAGCAGAGAATTCCAGTGCTTCTCCCGATGGAAAATTCATTGGATTTCAGAGAAAGGAGATTTCCTGACAGATCTTCAGCAAGGGTTTGCATATAACCTGTTTGACTCTATACATGACATTGAAAACATTAGCTCTTTGGAAGAAGTTTAGTATTGAACAATTCCAGGTGATCCTCACTGTTGTTGGCAGGTAAGAGAGTTTCGTGCACACACAGCTACGGTGAATGAGGTGAGCATTGATTCCAATGGTGAGTTTGTTGGAAGCTGTTCAGATGATGGAACAGTGGTCATCAGTAGTTTGTACACAGACGAGAAGGAGAAGTTTGACTACCAGCGACCCATGAAAGCTGTTGCACTGGACCCTGAGTACTCTCGCAAAACCTCAAGGCAGTTTGTGGCTGGAGGATTAGCAGGCCAGCTTCTCTTCATCAGCAAGGGTTGGCTTGGGTATCGAGAGCAAGTAATCTTCTGCAGTTCCTCTCCACTGTGACACTTCTCACAATAACCCACATTAATGGTCTTGATTATCCCTGCACAGTCCCTGTTGGAGCTTTGTGTTTCTTTGCTTGAAGAGTTATTGACCTATCTTCAATGCTGATCAATACTTGCTGGAGTTTTTCAGGTAGGACATCTCTGATCTGATAGCAGGTTGCATGACAGAAGGAAAACCCATGAATGATAGAGGAATGTGGTTAGAAAGGAAACAGGCAAGCTGACATAGAGCTGTATGGGTGTGGCAGGTACTGCATTCAGGAGAAGGAACCGTGCATGTTGTGAAATGGCGGGCAAGTCTGATTGCTTGGGCCAATGATGCAGGAGTGAAAATCTATGACACAGCTTCATATCAACGTATCACTTTTATTGAGCGTGTTCCTCACAGTAGCCTTCTACGGCCTCAACTGGTTTGGCAGGTCTACCTCTTTCTCTTTCCCCCATTATTTTGCTTGAGCTTTCTTGGTCACAAGTCTGTGTACTATAACCCTATGTTAGGGTACTTATATGGTCGTGAGGGGAAATCTTGCATACATGAATCAGGATGACACAGTCCTGATCATAGGATGGGCCGACTATATCAAGATCGCAGTTGTGAAGACAAGAGGATGGGATGGGATGAAAGGGACACTGGGGCCAGGGGCCAAATATGTTGAGATATTGTCAGTGTTCCAGACAGATTATTATGTATCTGGGCTTGCTCCATATGGTGATGCCCTTGTGGTACTGGCTTACCTTCCTGACAAGGAGGATGGGCAAACTGATTCAGAGCGAGGTTCAGCATTCCCAAGACAGGTAACAGTGCTGTGAACTTCACTATGAAAATACAACTATGAGAAGTGGTTTGGTCCTCCTGATTTTAGTGGAAGCCTGCTTTGATCCCATAACTGATGGGAAAATGGGAAGTTGTAGTCATAAGCAATCAGAAATCCTAAGCAGAATGCCTTTCCACTGGCTGATCTTACCCTGCTTTCTTTTAGTGACCAGTGATAAGGTTCTGTAGCAGGGACATGCACAACGACCAGAAGTGCGTATTGTGACATTTAAGAATGAGGAACTGGCCACAGATGCTCTGTCCATCCATGGCTATGAGCACTACAAGGCCAAAGATTATGTGCTTGCTCATGCTCCATTTACTGGTATGGTTTCATGGCTTGAAGGTTATTTGTCAGAAGGCAATGCACACTGATTGTTGGAATTTCTTTGGCATGGGCAGGGTTACAGCTCAGCAGATTGCTGATCTAAGGTCTTATAGTTGCTTCATGAAATGCATTCATCCTGAGATTGAGTAAGATGTATGTTTAACAGCAATTTTGTCTGAGCACAGTTTTAGGGGTGTTTCCATCCCATCTTGATGTGTAAGTGTAAGCAGTAGGTGCCTAAGATTCATAACCACAGGTGTCATGGCAGTGATTCTAGTCTGATCTGTAATATTGAACTTGATGAATGATGGTTAATTAATATATTTTAGAAAGAGGAGTGTCATATATGCTGTATTTCTTTCTGCTGTTTGTTAATTGTTGCTGGCATATTGGGATTTGCTGTTCCAGGAAGCAGCATAGCAGGAGGCCAATGGGCAGCTGGTGATGAGCCTCTGTACTACATTGTGTCTCCTAAGGATGTTGTCCTTGCAAAGCCAAGGTTTCTTCTCCTTCTGATGATTTCCCAATTCATGTCATGAGCTTTTTGCACTGAGCTCTTTGTTGCATCTACCATTTAGTCCTTCTGCTTCATATGAAGATCAATTCAGCATTTAAAGGAAGGGAATGTCATCAACCTTCCTCTTAACATGTGAAACCTTTTTTAGGATGGCTGTGTGAAGGTGCATTGCAAGTTTAGAAAAATAGAGGCAGTGGAGAACTTATAGTGGGAGGAAATTGTGTGCTAATGCAGAGATGCAGATGACCACGTGAAGTGGCTGCTTCAACATGGGTTTCATGAGAAGGCTTTGGCAGTCGTTGAGGAAGGGAAAGCCAGGACAGAGCTTCTGGAAGAGGTATATCCACCAAGGAGTCCTTATTTCAGTTTCAAGTGATAGAATTCTTGCAATCAGTTTCCAGCATCCTTCTTCTTCTTTCAGGGTTGCCATCATGCGGTCTTTGTTCATTTAGTGGCATTTTCATTCAACTCTAAGCTCATGGCAATGTAGGATAGTATATGAGGTTGTTGCAAATAAGGGACTCACAGAAGAAGACACATTTGGTTGGACTTTGATAGTCAAAAAGGGAGTGTCATCTGATATTAGGGCATAGTGTAGGTGGGTTCAAGGTATTTGGATCATTTGTTACTGGAGCGCCAATATGCTCAAGCTGCTGCCCTTTGTCCAAAGCTTCTGCGCGGATCTGCACCAGCCTGGGAGAGGTACAGTCTTTTTGTTTGATTTGCAGTTGTGTGCTTGGGAAGTTGAAGCAACATTTTTGCATATATTAGGTGTTATCACCAGTAGTTAGCAACTCACTTCTTAAAGCTGAGTCTGTCATTGTAGAGTAGAAACATCCAGACCCTTCTTTCCACACCTGAGGTTGATTCATGCTTTTCAGCACCTGCTTCTCAGGTGCATGCAATGTTGGAAGCTTCTTGTATGTTACTAGGGGAGTATCTGTTACCAAATTGTAAGCTTCTCCAAACATTTGGGCTGTGGCATGCTGATTGCCCTATCTGTGGAATGCAATGACAGCATCCCATATTAGGGCATAAGCCTGGGAGATAAAAGAAGTTCACCATGTATAACAAGCAGCCCTGTTATTGTGCTCTGGAGGACAGATGGGTATTTCATTTTGCTCATTTGAGGCAACTGCCTAGTCTAGCCCCGCACATTCCTACATCAAATCCCCAGCTTCGTGACACTGTTTATGAGGTGTGTGTGGCTTGCTTACTCCTATAAAATAGAGCATAGCCACTGGATTGATGTACCAAATTAGTGTCATAGTTGTGGACCTATAGATTGAAATAAGCATTCTGTTTCTGAAGGGATTTTGTCAGTCTGAAATAGAATTAATTTCCACATTACATAAACACAATTCAGCAAAAAGTTCATAGTCTGGTGTTGGAGTATTTCTTGGAGACAAGCTAGGTGTACAAAAGGTGATTGTGCACACATGACAATATGGACAGGTTGTGTTAAATGCACTAGTCACAAATCCTGCATATCATGAGCAGTTGGTGACCACAATCAAGGCATGGCCATCTAACATCTATGCAGTTCCAACTATTATCTCAGCCATTCAGCTGCAAATAAGCACAGGTTCCAAGTCTCCCATGCTGAAAGAGGTGAGAACCTTGTCCAATGTCAGGGTTTTGGACTGAGCCTGACATCCAGTTGTATTCAGTTGAATGATTGATTGCCTGTTGTCAAATACTTGATCTAGAATGCCAATTAGATCTTGCATTCCTCACCATTTTCCTACAATTCAGGCATTGGCTGAACTCTACGTACGGGACAAGCAATATGAGAGAGCTCTCGCTATTTACGTGGAGGTATTATTCTCAGATCCTACTTATCCCTGTGTGTTTTTCTGGCCTCCACACTGTTGGGATCTCAGCTCAACACACAAACAGTTTGTTTGCTTATGATTGTTGTTCTCTTATCACAGTGCACTCCTGTAAATGGTTACAAGAACGTAGTTTTGGAACATTGGAAGGTTCCCTTAATGTTTTTCTAAATGCATGTGTTGATTGCTGAAACAGCTTCAAAAGCCTTACTTGTTTGACTTTATACAGCAGCACAACTTATATCCAGCAATTCACAACAAAGTATGTGTCCTTCCCTTTCCCTGTTTTCACCATATTTCTCACCTGAAAATCTCATCATGAGCTTTTTAGGATTTGCTTGCTGAAGCTGTTGCATGGTGGACTTGATGGGAATAGGTTGTACCATTGATGAGATTGGACGGGAAGCAGGCAGTTCAGTTACTGGTGAACCAAAGCAACAGAATTGAAGCCTTTGAAGTGGTTTCACAGTTGCAAACAGGAGAGGCTGATGAGAATCTCAGAAAGTATTTGCACTTGTATCTCCATGGTTTGTTTGAGAAAGATCCGAATGCGGGCAAGGAGTACCATGGCCTGCAGGTTTAGCTTCAACTGTTGCATCCCCAAGACACTAAAGATGAAGATATTCCCTTCCCACTTATTATCCTCTACATTTGAGGTTCATTAAATACATGGAAAAGTTGGAAATTTAGCATGACTATGAGTTGTGTCAGGTGGAGCTTTATGCAGACTATGAGCCACGCTTGCTTCTTCCATTCTTGCGAAGCAGTCATCACTATAGCCTTGACAAGGTAATCTGTGATTCCTTTAGAATTCTATGATTCCTTAATTTTTCACATATTCTCAGCACTGAACTATCTGATCTCCTAGTTCCTTTGAGAATTGGGGATCATGTGATGATTGTCAGATCCCTCCTACAAGTTTCTGGCTTCAGTATGACTAGAAGAAATGATTGAGGTTTGTTGAAATATGTATATTTTGGATGCACTTTGCAGGCTTATGATGTGTGCACTAAAAGAGGCTTGACAAGAGAGAGGGTCTTCATATTGGGACGAATGGGCAATAGCAGGGAGGCACTAGCTCTTATTGTCAACAAATTGCAGGACATGCAACAGGTACAGAAATTGCAATGGTCAGAAACTTTCAATGGATGCACTGCATCCAAGTCACCACCGGTGGTATGCTTGAAGGATATATTCAAGGGCACAGGGTGCCCCAACCACTGCCCTCTATGTAGGACTTGCTATGCCTTTGGCATAGATGCTTGTTTGTTTAGGGCAGGCTAAAGCAAAATGGAGCTTACCCTCACAATCTTGTTGCAGCTTGATTGAGTATACTAGATAACTTTTTTATTTGCTGTGTCTCATGCCTTCTAACCAACATCATGACCAAGTCTTCCTGTTGCTTCTGAAAATGCAGCTGGAATTCAGTACCTGGATTTTGGTATATTCAGTTGCCCAAAATTTTGAACAGATTATTATGTACTTATCTACACCCTCTGTGGGGAGTTGATGGAGTCTTTTGGTAGTAATGGCAGCTAGTCACTGCCATTCATGATGGTCATTGTCTGTTACTTCATGAGCAACACTTAAAAGGTTATTAGTTATGAGTTATGACCACACTCATTCTTGTCATTTTTCTTTTGGTTAGGCCAGAACTCACATAATAATTACCTTAAAGCTTTTTTGTGGAGTTCTCTGGAATCCCACATATATGATCAGAAACCTTCATTACTAAGAAGTCTGCAAACACAAAACAGACTACATTCCTGCACAACTCATATAAGTTGAGAGGTCTGATTGCTGGATTTAGAATGAATATGTCATTGTTTTCATCTGTGTCTGCAAATTAAAAATCAGTGTGCACAGTTGGCAAAGTGTGTGCTACTGACTTCTACAGATGAGTCTGCTTGCAGGCAGTGAGCTTTGTTCAGTCACAGGCTGATGAAGAGCTTTGGGAGGAGCTTATCAACCAGAGTATGCACAACCCAGAGATGGTATGATCAGCCTCACCATATTTGCTGCTAACCTATGTGTTAGATATTAGATTACAGATTGTTGACACCTTGGCCTCAAGTTGAGCATAATTCAGTTGGCACATTTGAAAAATACAACAATCTGGATGTTACAAAATTTTATCCTCACAAAAGTCATCATGGTTTTGTGTTTCAGGTTGGCTCATTGCTGGAGAACACAGTAGGCCATATTGATCCTCTCCATGTGGTCAACAAGGTTCCTGCTGGCATATCAATCCCTCGGTAATTCCCTCATCTAGTTACTGGTAGCCTGAGCATCATAATCACATTTCCATGTGATCAATCTTGCCCCAATTTCTCATCCACGTACTTGTTGTTTGCATGTTCCTCAGGTTGAGGGATCGACTTGTGAAAATCATCACTGATTACCGGACAGAAACTTCACTGCGAGCAGGCTGCAATGATATACTCAAAGTAAGTGGATTCAGAGGGACCCTCCTATGCATTAGAGAAATAAAATTTGGACCAATATGACAAGTTTACTCATGTTTGGTTTTGCCTTCATGGGCAACAGGCAGATTGTGTTGACTTGCTGGTCCGGTATTATGATGAGGCACGCCATGCAATAAGGGTTGGAGGTTCAGAATTTGACCCTGGTGAGCATGCCCAGGCAAGAGCAAATGGAGGGGAACCTCTGATAGCAAATGGTGCAAGCACAAGTCAAGGAAGGAAGGGGGGCAGCAAGGGTGGACGGATTCCAAATAACATTGGTGGAAGTGGACGTTGTTGTATCTGTTTTGATCCTGTTGCATTACAGAAGGTTGCTGTAGTAGCCTTCTTTTGCACCCATGCATACCATGAAACTTGCCTAAATGATACATCCGGCATTGCAAGTTCTGAACAAGAAACTCCAAGTGGACCACTAAAGCCTGGCTCCAGGACAAATAACACAGTGTCTGGTGCGGGGGAAACTAATGGAGACTCGTCCAATCCAGCCCCCTTGCGTTGCATCCTCTGTACTACAGCAGCCTCTACCAAACAAAAGGCTGAAGCCAATTGGTTTGAGAGAACTGCACCCATGGCAAGCGTAACATCTCCTGGTTGGGGTTCTGGTGACGTCACTTGACACCTCCAATCTCTTGAATACTTGATCTATTTAACCGCATGTTGCAACTATCAAAAATGCTTGGTAGTTGCTGCTGGTCATGCAACTATTTCGAATTTATGAGTTTTTCTCTTTGATCTGACTAAAGATGGAGCATGTGACCATGGAATGACTGCTATTTACAACAGATTCTCAGAGCTTCATCAGTTCACAGTAGTTTTGTTGAGGATCAATTCGGGCTATCATCAACAAGCCTATCCAAATTCAAGCAATTTTTCCATCAGAGGACCTATCTTAACTGTAAGTCAATTGGGCTTAAAGTCCTCATGTACACCTCTTGTTCAATGGAAAGAGTTCTGTGGATTGCACACGCAAAGAACAAGACCAAAAATGCAACACTGGTGCAAACACACACACATTTGAGGGTGCCATGACTCTTAAGTTGGTTATTCTTGAACATCTTTCTAAGCTTAAACCCTATAGGAATGAAACTCATCATGGGTCAGGGGGGTTGTACAGCACAACCATTACCTCATTCACACTAAGGGTTGGTTGATGAGTCTCATACCCCCTGCTATTCAATCAGATATTGTAAACCCTGAAGATATGCTTGCAATGTGTGTTTCTACCAGCCAGGGTGGACCAGCCCCTACCTTCACCTTCCTGTTCCTGAGGTAAGCATCTTAGTGCAAATTTTAAACCAAAAGATGTAAAATTTCAACTCTGAGACCCTGACTTAGGATTGTGACAGTATATTTATAACACTTAGAAGCAACCAGAAAAAAATTGGAGCTTTCAATATTGCATCAAACTACCAATGTGACTACTGGTTCACTCAAGGGTGGTTTTAGTTTTGAATCACTTGATTTGCCACCTGAGGCACAAAAGTAGCCACCACCGCCACGTCCCAGACCCTTAAAGAAACTGCGGTTCTAGTTGCAAAAGAAAGTGTGTAAAACCTGATGATCAATTTTATTAATCTCAACAGCCACTCAGTTCTCCAGAAAAATTGGTATGTACAAAAGTCAAACAGCCACCCAACCTAAATGCTACAAATGGCGGAGGACTGGAAAAAAAACCCAGGGGAAGCTTCCATGGCCACCTTTGCAGTGGTACCACACCTGTACGCTTTGATCATGTTACAATATCACTAGATATCCTACTATAAAGAAAATGAGATTGATGGAGTGATTGACACGAGAGACTACATCATGTTACAATATCACTAGAGTCCTACTATAAAGAAAATGAGATTGATGTAGTGGTTGACAAGACAGACTACTATTGGCATCACTAATAGTCCAAGCAAGAACTAACACCATCTTCAAAATGGTGGAACTGATTGGAATCTCTCAATATGATCTTTGACAGGATATTTGAGACCACTGTGCTCGAATCTTATCATGTTTTAGCCCCAAAGCAAGTGTTTGGCTTACAGGTTGATTAGTCTTTCAATTATTTTCCCCATCTTTTTTCACAATGCTCCAAACACGACTTGGATTACCACATCCTTTAATTGCAAGTATCTCTCAATGTGTGTGCACACATTTTATCAATGTTACAAGTGTCCACCTTTTATGTTGCGTTCATGGCAATGAGTGCACATGCACCCATGATGCAATTTATGACACTTTTAATGCCATTGCACAAAATGTTGACTTCCATGTGGGACGAAACACATTTACATTTGTTTCCTTCAATCACATTCCACTCCTCTTGTCAATGAATTGACATTGCGTTCACCAAAGATGGAATTTGCACCCTAATTGATATTGTCTTTGTTGATCCAACACAAACATATTTACTTTGTTGATTTTGTGCAACTCAAAGATTTGTTGCCTCCAAAGCAACTCAAGCCAAAAAAAAAAATTATCACAACCAACACCCCATTGATCATTTCCTCCCTTCAATAATTGAAGTCTTTGGATGTCCAGACAAACAAGTTGATGTGTTTTTACATGGTTGTGCCAATGCCATGTGGCACTTCAAAAGGCCAAAAGGCCTTCCTCTTTCTGTCTTGGTTACTTTTTTTCATCAAAAAATCTAAATTACATTACAAAGGATACAAGCATCCTCCATCTTAAGTTGGGCGATAGTGATAGGTCTAGCTATTTCCCAACTTCCACCCCTTCAAGATGCACCCCCCATCACCATGGCTAACATTCTACAAACAATTGATTGTTGAGACAGAGAGATTTTAATATCTAGTTTGTGGTAGCTTCACATCCTAAAAATTAATTTTTTTTTTCGTTGTATATTTTCTAGATCTGCGATGTGTTTATTAATAAATTTTAGTAGGGTTAACACATATCAAGAATGTGATCATGAATTGTGTTTTGGGAAGTATAAAAACAAAATCTTGATGTGGTGAAAGAATTCCTCAAAAAAAAAATCATATATTAAACAATTAAATATTATATTATTACAATTTTAATTTTTCCCCAATTTTATTTTTAAATGTGAATGGGATTTCTACAAATAATATTATTTATGTTGAAATTGCCAAGGTAGTGTGATATAACTTCCAAAAAAATTAGGTTTTTTTTAGTTAATGTCTTCAACTTATTTTTTTAAGGGAGGTAATTTTTATGTAGGCTTAGACAAAAGTGATCCATGTTTTTTTCTTGGAAGGATTTATTAGTATGCATTAATTGAGAGTCAAAATTTTGATTTGTGGAATTGATTTTTTTTTTTCAATTTCAATGCATTGAAATTGAACGTGTTTAATTTGCATAAAAATAAAGGTGCATACATCTTCTTATTATTTTCATTAATTCATCACACAATTGGAATTGAATAGTGGAGGGGGGTATAATTTTTCTATCTTGCTTGACTTGAAATAAATTGAGAATGGTGACGGTTAGACCGTAGAAAATTTGGATGCCTTCAATTTTTAATTTGGGACATAATTACAAGAAAAATTTAACATTCAATGTTCCATGTGCATATTATGAAATCATAAATTTCTAATCCAAAGGAAAGGAGCCTTTTGTCATTGTTCTTTTCATCAACTTGAAATGAAAAATTATTTTTCATTTAAATATAATTACAGAGGAGATCAAATCAAACATTTTATCTAATCTTGCACATATGGAAAATAAAAAATCTTCAAAAAATAATATGAAATATTTTTTCCGTGCATGGAACAACCTCTAAAGAATTAGTCTTTTGAGGGTCACAACCATCTACCTCATTTGAAGACCACAACTAACTATATTGAAACCTCACCAATGTTAGCCACTATGATTTTCCTTCCTCTTGACATGTTCATCTTGCATCCCTTTAGCTTCAACTTTGTATACAATGTCAAACCATTTATGACATCACCAAACACAACATGTTTGCCATCTAGTGTTTGAAAGTAACCCAAAGTTTTGTCATAATAATGTGTTAGAGAATTGATTCAAACCCATGGGTTGGGATGGACCATTCATTATGTATGGCTCTTGTTAATGTAACATTGAAACAAAAACATAACAATATTGTCACCCTGGCAATGTTTGTTTGGTGAAGGTTTTTAAATAGTTATGTTAGGTCTTATGCATTGATTTTAGTTGTATGCACAACCAACTACATTTGGCATCCCTTTGTCAAAAATTTCATGGGACTAATTAACTAAATATCCTTTGCCACACCCCTTCCCATTTATTTGTCAATTGTCTATGTATAAAAATCTCTTAAGAGATTACAACGCTAAGAATGTTCAATTGGAATTTGTTCCATCTTGACCATCCACACAACATCCATTCTACCATGTGTTGCCCATCTAACTTATTCATCCCCATGCATGAACAATATTCTAGAACCATTAAAGGTGAATTAATATCATTTAGCAAAGTTGGTCCCCATGAATAGGTATTTTATAATAAATTTCAAAGGCACCCACTCTTAAGTTGTCACTTAAACATTTAAAACTAATAACGCCATGTTGTTTGGATGGTAACATGGATGGATGAAAAAAAAAAAAGTAATGTTTCAAAGGCCCAAGGAATTTTGTTCCCCACAAAAGGAATGCACTTGTGTGAGGCTTAAATATAAACTACAATTGTAGATTTTGTTTTCTCATGAACATAAAATTTGTCACAACCCTAGCCTTGGGCTTATAACCAAGGCCAAAGGCAAATGTTATATAAAATGAATTGAAGAGCAAGTTGAGACATGAGATGAATTAGCTTGAGTGAAAAGGATCCCCCCAAGAGGTGGGAAGTCTTTGGGAATAAAAGGGAAACATCCCTATCTAACTCTTATGGTGAACTCCTTAGTTTGAGAGTTGGGATGCCTTAAGAGTCTTGAATGTTTAAGTGTTGATTTCAAAGGTTAAATCAATTAAAAATCCAAAGATATTAATATTGTTGGAAAAATCTTAAGAACGGAAATAAGAGCATGAGGTTGCATGTTCAAAACATAATTGTTTTGAAGGATTTTCAAATTTCATACAAAAATACATTGTTTGTTTATGGTGACCTTAAAAAATAAATATAATTATGTACAACCAAAATTTGCATACCAATTTTGAATAGAAGTTTCATTGTAGCATGTGCAAACACATTTTCAAGGAAATCCTTTATGTATTTTCCTTGAGAAGCACATTCATTGTTGAAACATTTTTGTAGATTATCTTGGAGACTTTTATCTTAAGAGAAAGTTAACATGAGTACAACTTGGATTTCTTGTTGGAATTGAATTAATGCCTCCAAGGTGATTCTTTGTAAAAGGATTTCATTATCCACAATGAAAAGCCAAATCAAAAATTATATCCAAGATGAGAAATTGGGGATTTTACATGGATTGTTCCATCTTGCTAATGAGGAATTTTTAAACATATATTCTAGAGAATTTCAGGATTTATGCTAGATTCAAAATGATGGGCAAACCATATGAGGCTTGCCTTGTTAGTTTTTTGTTACATTTGGATTGAACTTATAAGTGAAAGGGAGGGCGGGGTGTGTACTTGGGAACAACAAAATCCAAAGCGGCTTGTGGTCATTGTTGCACTTTGATGTTGTGGTATGTTATGCATATGTCCAACCCCCACTTTCTTGCAAGATATTAGGCATTTGATAGATTGGTGACTATGTGCACTTGGATGTGAGCATTGAAGGATAATTGACACCTTCACAATATATGCATGTAAGTAAGTTTGTAGAAAGGAAATTAATAACAATTTAAAAAATTGATAAAAATTTGAAAATCCTCCACCTTCAATTAATTAATTTATAGTTTTTAGTTGGGAATTGTTGAACTTGTTGATTCAATTTGAATACCATATTTTATATGTATGAGGTGTTGTCACCCATGAATTCTTTGTAAGACAAAATGTGTTGGAACATAGGTTAGTGATATGCAATGATTTAATTGGAAAAGTTCAGATGAGTTTGGTGACTTGATCATCATGTGCTATTTTGTTTAAAGATCAACAAAAAGAAAGTAGGGAAGAAGAGGAGATAGAATAATGTTTGTTTATTTGGTTGGTCCTAGGTTTAAAATCATTAAGTGTACCAATTTAAGTGAAAACGATGATTATTCATCATGAACACAACAAAAGAAATGGCATTTGAATGGGAAGCATTCATGCAATTAAAGTTGTTACAAGCTTTCAACATAAATGTTTATGATGAAAACCATTAGAACTCCAAAGCTTGCACTAGTAGGTTCTTGTGGTTGATGTAAAATTCACCATGTGTGGTACCAATAAAAAAGAGTCTTATGAAGTTGTGTGCCCATTGTTGATGTCTTGGATTTAGCTAGATTTGCAAGAAGCTCAATATTTTGTGAAGATGGATGTTGAATGTTTTGCACTTTCATTTGTATTTTGCTTATCTATCAAGCACAAGTCAACATGCTAGACCTTATAGTTGTTGTTGACTCAAAATTGGTGCCTTAAAGTTGTTGATAGATTTATAGTTTTTTTTTTTAAAAAAAAAGTTATTAGGAGGTGGTAGTGAACTTGATTTTCTTCAATCACTTAATGACAAGGTTCTTCTTCCATTGATGATTCAAAATCTCTTATGAGGACTTTTCAATTTCAAATGGAACCCTAATATGATGTTCCAAAGGACCTTGGTTATGATAATGAATTTGATGTGAATATGATTTACAATGAACATTTGCCTTGAGATGAAACATTCATTCCATTTTGTTATGATCTTCAACTTCAAGATCAATTTTTAAATGAGGAATATATGGCTCATAAAGGGAATGATTGTGTTGTTGTCTATGATGTCAATCTTGTTCTTGTGTCTTCCAAAGGGAAATGTAAGGTCAATCATGTTTGCATTAATTCTATAGAAGGTGAATTTGAGCTTTCATTTGTTCATGTCCGAGACATCAACTCTAAATAATTACACAATGTCAACATCGAGGGGAAGTGTATGAGTAAACAATTAAAAACTTGGGCACAAAATACTTTGATAAGTGGTGTAGGTTCAAGGGATATCCATTAAGGGGAAAACCCCACATTTGCAACTACATTTTCAATTCATTTTCAACTACAATTTATAAACCTTTGGCAAATGTTTTTTTCAACTAAAAACAACTACATTAGTCAACAAGCACAAGTTGAAAACAACATTTCAATTGCAAATGTTGACCACATGTCAACACCATGGTAATAGCCACTTTGAACTACTTTAGTTACAAACAACACTTACCATTATAGTTGAAGGTTTTCAATTGTAACCCTATGGTCAATGAATTTTTCATTTGTTGATGCTGCATGCCATCAACTTTCTAGTTAGAAGTTTAACTTTGTTACAACTTAGTTGGGCAAAAGGTTGAACCGATAGTTCAATGACATGTGGTGAATCCACATCCATATATTAGGTCAAATGGCGCCTTAGTTAAAACACTTTAAAATAGGTCCTTTAAATTGGCTAGGTCATGTGGCACCTAAACATAGGCCACCTAAGTTAGGCTATGTGACACCTAGGCTAAACCTTAATTAACCTATGTGCCCCTTAAACCTAAGTCACATGGCACTTAACTAAAGCCTAAACTTTGATTAAGTTTAGACCTAAGCCACATGGCACATAAAGTAGGCTTAAACTTAAGCCACAATGTGGCATTTAACTTGGAAAATTCTATTCCATTTTGGATTTAACCTTTGGGGTTAAACATTTTTAATTAGTTCATCCAAATGACAATTCCATTTTGCTGTTTTTTGTGTTTTTTCAACATTTTTGATGCACCTTGTTATATAGTTTAAAAATTTGAAATGGAAGAGAAATTTTTTGGGATCAACATTTTAATTGCAACCTAGTTGCAACCCAATTGCAATTTAATCACAACTACTACCTACTAACAACTACCTAACTACGTAATTATTTAAGATTACTACTTAGTTACTTACCTAACTCGCCCTACTACTCGTTAACTTAACTTATTACCTACCAATTAATTTAACCTACTAACTAGCATAGCTTATGTGACACCTAGGATAGGCCTAGGTCTAGGCAAGGTGGCATTTAAGCCTACAACACCTAGGCCAAGTGGCACCTATGACTACACCACATATGCCACATGGAACCTAGGCCCAAACAAGGTGGCACCTAGGGTAGACCGCTTGAGCCATGTGACAATTAGGCCCATATATATCGCATGGTTCCTAAGCCTAAACTGAAGCCATGCTATGTGCCACATAGATTAAGCTTAGACCTAGGCCATGTGGCATCTAGTCCAGGCTTAAACATAGGCAACATGGCACCTAAATTAGGCCATGTGGCACCCGGGCTACTTCTAGACCTAGGCTGCATCATGTCACACTTAATGAGCTAAGCCTAAACATAAGGCATGTGGCATTTACACTATGCCTAGATCTAGGCCACATGGCACCTTTGCTAAGCATAAACCTAGACCACATCTAGGCTAGGCCTAGACCTAGGCCACATCATGTAACACCTATGTTAATAATAAATTTAGGTCGTCTATTCTAAACCTAGGCCTAGGTAGCTTGTGTGGTGCCTAGGTTATGTCAAATGGGACATAGGTTAGGACACCTATACCTATGTAATACCTAAATGTATAGGTAATCTAAAAGGGTTTAAAGTAATTTGTTTGGATGCAAAGTTGTAAATGTGCACAATGTTTCATCCATTTAGCCTAACTTATTTCATCCATCCCTAAAATAATAATTGTAATATTAAAATATCAAACATATGATTTACATGTTGTAACCATGTTACCTAGTAGTTGCATGATGCTTGATGATGTCACGTTTTCAATTGACCTTGTGATTGTAAATTGATTGAAAAGTTTGTTGATGTTAAGAATATTTTAGAAGTGGGTCCAATTGAAGGTAATTTTCAACCGAGAAGCACACTTTGGTTAGCCCAGCGCGAGTTCGCTTTTCCCAGTTCTGTTAGCCTAGTAAAGTTAGCTGGATGTTTGGCCCAGTTCAGTCAGTTAGTTCGGTTAGCCCACATCAGTTGCCTTGTTTGGTTAGCCCAGCTTCAGTTTGTTGGTTTCATCAGTTCTTTGTTGCAATCTGACGAGTATTTGAGGGTTTTGAAATAACCATAACCAATCTCACCTCCCCCAATGTTCCCATCCTCCATCATGTTCCCAAAATGAGAATGCACATTCCCATGAGCTTGACAAGAACAAGAAGTTTGTCTATATGTTATCATTTGGCTTGACTATGATTTGCTCGTTCCAATGATTCCTAGGACATTATCATTTGGAATAAGGTTTTGGGGAAAAAAAAACATCAATATTCTACTACAAAGTTGGGTGCTACTTTTCAAGCAATGGGTAGTAGGAAAGATAAAAATAATGCCAATTTTATTATCTTGAATCCAAGCATAAACAAAGAGGATATATTTCACTTATATATCTTTACTATAATGTTGGTTCTCCCATACTCAAGCTACAGCCTTTGCCGAAGTGGAATAACTCAAAATTTGTAGAAGAGTTCATAAACAAGGATGAGGTTTTTCTTTCACATTTTATCAAATTTTTTTGCAAACCTTTCTGTAAAATTAGCCAGAGACAACAAAGTGAGCATAATAGACAAAGCCAACATCACTCAAACATACATGCTTTCTCCTTTCGTGCACATTGGTCAAATGGACTTCAGAGAATGAACCTTTTTTGCGAAGTTGCTTGTGGAATGGAGGGAGTTCAAATAACTCAAAAAAATATATTTGTGGAATGCTGCTCATCACCGCAAGTTTTTCCTTTTCACCCCTCTCACAAACTGTAATCCCGACCTCCAAAAGGAACAACAAAGTCCTCTTGCTGATCCTGTAACCCTAAGACATCTAAATTCACCTTGTGGTCATTAGAGAAAAGGTCTGCTCTAGCTCTAAGAGCTCTTCTTCTTTGTCTTTGTTTGCTTTGCTGGAGAACTTGACTTTGCTTTCTTCACACTCTGCCCAAAAAAGAAAAGAGAAAGTCAAGTTAGAAACTACAAGTACTGAACAGTGTCGGTTGTTGGGAGGAAGCAAGCTTAAGGAGAAGAAAGTTGTAAAACAATCATATTGTTCTCAACTTCACACAACAGGCGAAATGTGCAACAAACATCCATACAAGCCTTCCTCAGTCTTGACAGACAAGATCAAAGTTTAGATCAAAGATAGGAACATGTTTTCAGTAGTCGCAGAAAAGAATGCACTTACAGGTTTGGTTTTACGTTTGAGTTTTCCCCGCAAACGGTTCTTGGGGGACTTCAGCTTGTAAATTCTCACCATCCAGTGATGTGTTGTGAACACCTGCCACCCCAATCAAAACCTTCCTCCCTCAGTAACCAACTGAAATTGGAAATTGCACATTGATCAATTATGTATAGGGAACCAATTCCACTTTTCCAAAATCATTGTGTATACACGTACTTACACTGGACACTATGGAAAACTTGATTGCACAATAAATCCACACATTACCTCTTCAAAATGGGTGAGCTTGAAATACTTTTTTCCAATTTCAGTTCTTCGGACTCGATCATAACCCTTGCCATCCAAGGTTGCCTCCACAAACCTGCAAACATGTTAGTGTTACTCAGCTCTAACATTTCACATTTCTCTGCCACAGAGGAAGACTTTGACTGATGCAACCAGTCATACTGTAAACACAAGTCACAAAGATATGCAGCGGCATCTACCTAGCAAGATCCTGCCAAAGCAGACAAAGAACATTGCAAGATAGTAGTGACCTGCCAAAAATTGGGCTTGTACCAAAACCAAGCTGATCCACAAAGCTCCAGAACTCACCGATAATAAGACAACTTATACATGAGGGAATTGAGCATAGTTGGGGTGGCCTGGTCGTCTATGCGGTATTGACCATCTCTCTGCAAACAAGTGGTTGTTATGACATGAAATGCAGAATACTCAACAACAAAAACTAGAAGACAAGATATCCTAAGACAACATGGTGTAACGTGTTACTTCCACTCAATCAAATCAACCCTGAATAATTGGTCCAGAAACAGTCCAGAAATTGAGCAAGATAAACTCCACTCCAAATGACTGGCATCACTCTTGCCCACTTACCAATATGAGTGACCAGCAATGGGTCTTCTTCACACCCTAAGCTCTCATCACAATATCATTAGTGTCAATCACTAAAATCTTCAAGCATATTTGGGGGTGGGGAAGGTCTCACTTACAAGGTAATCAGGTTCTTTGATATGGGGAAACACACCACCTCCAATCCTAACCATCCAGAGAAACTTGTTGATATCATCACTTGGGTATCCTACTAAACCTCCAAAAACGACAAACACATATTTTACGTCCAGGCTTTGGTAGATTTCCCATGCCTGTCGCTCAGGGGATGACATAGCCATCCCCACTGTAGCTATATGTGTATTATTCCATGTGTTGTTGTCCACTATCACTGTCCGATTTGCCATTGCTGTTGTCTGGTAACCATAATCCCACCATGATGCTACCTGCAAAGTCAAATAGTACAGAATATAACAGTCCCATTTTCAAATGATGCTCTCATCTGGAAGCTTGTTGATAGGCAAACACAATTGATTTCAAGGTCAAATGAAGTAGTTGAGCATTCACTGACCTTATCATTCTCATCAGTGTTATGGCTAAGCCAGGCATAAGCCTCTCGAAAGTCATCAAAAACATGAAGCCCATCTGCAGTATGGGATGTGAGAACGATGGATGGAGCTGAGTATGCCTCAGCTGCTGCCCAGACACAGTGGATCTGCAATTTCAATTTCCTAAATTAGTACCCACTCTTGAAATTCTGAAGGAAAGACACTTTGTTCTACAGAAACAGATGATAATGGTTGACCTGAATTCAGATGTTCACCTTGTATGTCAGAGGATTGGCAAAGATTCAAAGGAAGAGTACTCAAGCCAGTGTGCACAATTTTCTCATCATACTCACCACATAGAAGCTTGTCAGAATAATCAGTAGCAAAATACCAACTGCTGATGCTTCCAAGGGAAGCACAGACAGTAGCTTTTTAGGAGACTTCTTCTCCACAACAACTTTCTCAGCAATTTCCTTTTCTTTCCTCCTGTTCCGCCTTGTCACCTTCTCCTTCAGTTGCTCCTTCCCTTTGTCACTCCCTGCATCTTTGCTTTTGTCCTTAGCAGCCTCCCGACCAGAGAGTGAAGAGGGCTTTGAAGCCGATGCCAGGATAGATGTCTCTTCCTGTTAGAATGACTAGCTCATCGATCAGTCAAGGAAAACATGTGGTTCCTTCCTGAAAACATAGCCCTGGGACATGCTTGACAACTTGGGAAATGTCTAGAGAACTTTAACCCTGGAGACAATTGTATCATCCAGAATGTATCTTGACAATCAGCATGGAAATGTCACTTTTAAGAAAGAGCCTGAGAACTGTCAGTGAAAATGTGCACAATGTTGGATTGGCAGAGTTACCTTCTCTGAGGGCACTGGGGATGGTGACAGTGATGGTGAAATGGGTTGAAATTTGATTGATCCTGTCAGTGTATCAAAAGCTGCTGACAAAGCAATCCCGGCCATTATACAAGCTGCTGGTGCTAACACAAGCATAAGACGAACCTGCACCCCATCAATTGCACCTCTGGTGAAATACTCAAGGGTATATAGGTGTCATGACTGTTCCTGAAGTACTTGACATGTGCTTAGTTACAAACCGAGGTAACCAAAAAATGTCATCAATCACATGAACCTGATGGTTAAGATGTTGTAAGGGGACAAAATCTCACCATCACCCCTGAGAAGTAGACTGAAGTGACCATGTATAGTACCACGAAGGTGCTTGAGTCTGAAAGGGGCAAAAAACATGCCTGCAAGCAACAGAGTCATTAAGTCCAAAGAACATAGGTCATGAGAGCCAACTGAGTGCAGGCTCAAAAGCATGGAGCAAGAAAACATATCTATGAGATTGCACAGAGAATTCCAGACAAACCGAGTTGTTAATTCCAGCAAAACCCAAGTATGACAAGGATGAGTGTGGTCGAACCTTGAGTGTCAGTCACAAAGTATCAAACCATCAACCTTCACCATCAAAAGCAATCACAAGCTGCCATGATTGACCCACTAATGTGCCAAAGTATCACTCCACAAAAGAAGTGAAGACTTACAATGATGCCAGCAGGTGCCAGGAATGCAAGAATGTTGATATCCATGAAGTAAGAGGGCCAAGTGGGTGGCTGATGCTCACTCACACTTGCTATTATGGGGATGTATTTACTTGCATATGTCCTGTGAAACCAGCAACACCAATGTCAGAAGAGTTGTTACTGAATGACAATGTCCATGTTTACAACAAAATGCTTAAATAGTACACAAATAACTCTGCTCCATCTTTTATTCACACATTCAGGAACAAATGCCAGTTTCAACATGAATGTCAGTTGTGGTAACAAAACTTGAAGTCAAAGAAAAGCAAAAGAAGATCAGTTTCCACTAAGACTAGTGAGTGAAAGGTTTAGGTCTAATATTAACGCTAAAATATCAATATCAAAAAAAAGAAGCAAAGAGAAGAAAGAAGGATTGTGGGTTCAATGTTGTGACAAGAATGATGTCCTTATGGTACTTACGGGTCAAGCAAGCTCAAACTGCGCCCACTCCAACCTTTAGTAGGACTGGCTGCCACAAGTGCAATTAGAACAGCAACCAGTACCAAAGCACTCGCCCTGCAAAATACCATACAAAAATCTTAATGGCACCAAAGTATCGCAACTGTGGGAAGTATAACAAAGAAGGACTATACATGATGAATTGGCAGCCATCACAGAGGCTCTAGGCCACTGGACCATATCTCATAACGGGACACATTTGCAATGGGACAGTCCCTCCAGAACAACAGTGTTCAGCTATTGGGCATCTCAATCTTACTTCATCCTGAATCTGTTCAGCTCAAATCATGTAACAACTGTCATACTGATATTGAAGGAGGGTGGAATGCGTACGTGCCGACAGTAACAACAAATGCAAGAGCCATGCGGTACATCTTGGGAGTAAGGTTGCGTCGGATGTAGTGTGCCAATGCCACCACATGCAGAATTACAAATACCTGCCAGAAAAGGGAACAGATTAAATAAACTGCAGGCCTATGGACACTAACAGAACCTGAAAAAACCCATGGCATAGTAGGGCACCAGATGAGACAATGATTGAAGATGATGACCTGACAAGATTGTGCCTTTACACAAATTTTACATACTTGATCTAGAACTAACTTGGAAGTTGCAGCTAAACACTAAACCTTGCATATAGATGTGGTTGAGTCAAACCAGGAAGGATGCAAAATGCTCTGAGGTCATGACAGCATTAAATCCCACTACTGGAACAAGTGCAGCCAGTAGTGTTCCTAAAATCACCTGCTCCCACACCCATGAGCCACACACAAGTTCATGGTCAAAATCTCCATCAATTTTATGTGACAAAAAACTACACATGCAGTAAACTCTACTGTTGGTAAACTTAATGGTATGTCAGATACATCTTACAAACTGAAGAAACTGAAAAGTATGGGTTTCATGGAGATGTACCAATGGGGCATATGCAATATAAAGGCGTGACGAGTAGCGGCCCGTCACAATGCACAGTAAGACATGAATAGGAATGAGATTAATGATGAAAGTGTATCCACCCCAGGAACACACCTGCAAACATCATACGGATGCAAATACAGTATTTGAGATCAGAAACTTTACACTACTAGTCATGAAGGTGCCCATAGAGAGACACCGCTGCTTTCATAAGCTGGATTGCCACAGTGTAAATATTCTATTCTCCAACATGAAATTCAGATTCTCTCAGGTAAAAAATTCAACCCATCACATATACAAATTGCTGTTGAGATGATTAGGTGTTGTAGCAGGTGCAAGATCTTATAAACCCTAAAACACTGGGGGGGGGTAAACACATTCCATGAGGTAGGGTTGAACAGTGGGTGCTTGGAATACCATGTAGAAGTATGCAAGAGCATTCAAGGTGGCATAGAAAAGTGATCCTGTATTCAATGTCTGCAGGAATCCAACACGTGCAATACATAAATCCTGGTCTAATTGGGAATCCAAAACACTCATCCCATGCATCAACAATCCAGAAAGGAACAGCAAAACAACCCAGAAAAGAACAGCACAATAACAGGGAATCTAAGCACTGTAATTGGAGAAGAATTTGAAAATGTAGCACTGACCTTAACATACAAATAGAATGTGAAAACCAGTGCAAAGATTGCCACTGCTTCATTGTCGTAGCTCCCAGCTACTGACCGGGAGATGTATGATGGAACCTACACCAAACCTTATACTTCAGGTAGTTACGCATACATAAGGCAGACAACAATATCATTGCCAAAATCAAGTTTGACACAACCCACTCCGTGATTAACTGTGGAATTCACTGGAAACCTCAAGTAAGTACCCCTGTAATAGTCAAGGAAGGATAAGCACACATCCCAAATGCTGCATACTAGCCTTGCAACAGGTATTCATCATCCCCAAACATGGGCTTGTAGATCACACATGGATCAGCCTGTCTTACCATGGCAATAAGTGCAGCAGCTGTAAGGCCAGCACCTGTACCCTTCACTTCCTGTAAGTTCACATATGCAAGAGGAACAGTTTTCACTTAGTCATTTGGGAGAAACTCCATCAAAATCAATTTGCCTGCTCCTTGCTGTGAGCAACTTTGACAATAACTTCATAACCACCTTGAGAGTTTTGAGAAGAGTTGGGAATACACCTGATAAACTTCACTTGGGAAAATCTTGAAGCACTTGGGGAAACATAGGGAAACTTCAAGAATTGAACTCAAGGACAAATGCCTAACCTTTGTAAGTAGATATGTAGCCCAAGCAGCAAAAGCAGAAAATACAGGGGCAGTGAAGACACACACGGTCTCCACTGACAGTGGAATGTTTATTGCATTCACCAACCTGCATAAAGAAGGAATATAGGATCAGCATATAGATATCATTTCCTCAAGGTTTCCACGTGGAACACAAGATGTGACACCAAACAAAAATAACATGTTGCATGGAAAAGAGACAAGACTAACGAAAAAGGAAGATTTTAGTAGATGGAGAAAAAAAGCTGGGCTTACCACCACATTGTCCCAGCGGTGAGTGTGAGGCCTGGATAGACTGTCCCGCCTATCACTCGTCCCAAAGGATACCTGTAGGATTCCATAATGTGTAAGTTTAGAATCATGGTATCTCAATGCCTTATACCCACTGATGTATTTGGAGCTCAAGTGTTCTAGATCTGACACAATCTCAACAAACTAGAAAAAAAATCTGAGCCTCCTCAGCTCCTCAATGATGATTATCAATATGATAGAGAACTCGAGAAAATTCAAGCGGACTGCAGAAGTAAATTTACCATGTTCGGTCATCAAACCAGTTCCAAAATTCATATATTCCTGCCTTGGTCAGATACTGCAATCCCACCTCATGTCTTGTTATGAAAGCCCCTCTACAACAAAAGGATGGCCATGGGTCTTGTGAAAATGGTTTAATATGTACATAAATGAAATTCTTGAGAAATTTTGCAGCTACAAAAGCATGACATGGAAAGCAGTATTATGTGCAAGTCCTTTGTCAAATCAGCCCATGTGAGTATCTCCCACTATTAATACTAGCATAAAGAATCCATCCTCTTCACAGTGGGGACTGCGCTGTTCATCACTGATTTCTTTCAGATGCAATATTGGATACTCATCCAAACTTTGAACTGGTATTCCCTTATCTCTGGGGGGAGTCAATCTGGTTGGCCCTTTCAGAAAAGACTGAGGGAGTGGCATACCTGGGTAACCCTATAATTGAAGTAGGGGTCAAACTCATGAATGATACTCTCATACTTGATCACCTGCAATCCAATTCCATTGACAAGATGCTCAACTTATGATAAATCTAGACTGAGAAATCTGGCACAACTTCAACATACTTTCAGAAAGCTAAGATGGGATGGTGATAGGATGGTGATACGATGGGATACAGAATGAAAATACACTGTAAGGACAGTAGATGTAATGAATTTGACATCTAGATTCTTTACCAAATCTCAATAATCTTTCTGGTACTTGCTATTACACTTTCCAATTTTTCTTTCCTTCAAATGTAACAAAAGCTTCACCACCCATGGGTCAAGTAATAGATTAAGGCTAGTGTCAATGCTCAATTATAAAGCCACCCAAATAAAACACAATTGCTGTATACCCTAGCTCTGATGGCAATGCTCCATCACAGAAATGCACATGTTAATCTTCGTAGCTTGTTGCATAAACTATTTAAACAAAGGTTGTTGAGCTATAAAGGTTATCTCAATAGATAAGGTTCACTCCTGAAATTGAGTACACACAATCTGCTCTACAAACATATTCCATTCAGTCAGTGCATGATTGTCAGCAGGAAACAACAGAACATAACCTCAATAACACATGTCTCTGAAACCTAATTTAACACCAGGCACTGGAAGACCAGAGAAAATGTTCCAATTTGCCTTCCTCAGGATGCTGCAAATGCCCTCCCCACTCATGGGTGAACTATTGAATCAAGGCTAATTGCATTGCTCAACTATGAAGTACTCCAAGTAAGATCCAATTGCTGCATACTCTATACCTCATGACCATGCATGATCTGCTCTACAAGCATATCATAGTTGCCACTGAAATTGAAGAAACAGGGATCTTATCTACAAACATATCATTGTTGCTGCTCAAATTGAACAACTGCAATCTGCTCTGCAGAAACATTTTATCCTCATCCAGTTTGTGCAGGTTCTTCAGCAAGCAGCATAAGGAGATAATGCAATGATGGATGTCTGAAACCTAATTTTATTTGAGGCATTGGATTAGGGTTTCAAAGATCTGGCACAGTCAATACATGACTGCAGCACAATGCCTTACTAGCAGGCTTAATTCTAATTAAAATTCTGATAGAAACAGGATTGGAATGACAAAGTGATCTCTTAGAACAGCCTTGAATGTGCATCTTAAAGACTTGTCGATGTAATTGCTGCATTCTAAAAAACAAGACTGCTGGAAGTAATCATGGGGCATGAAGAACAGATGGTGACAGAAGATGGGCGGAATTTTGAGAAGAATAGAGAAAGATAGAGCAAAACAACTGACAACAAAATGTAAAACTTATGAAGCTCTTTCCAAAGAAAACATTAAAAGAATCAAAAGGTTCTGACGGGAACAAAACACCAGCAAAAAAAGAAAAGAAAGAAAAAACAAATCCATGAAGACGAGAAGGTGGAAGAATCCCAGCTCACAGAGAACAGTCGGATGGAGAAGGCCAAGATGCCAATAAGTACGAGAATGGTGACAGAGAGTAGCAACCCTAGCGGACCGCCTCCATCGCCGCCCGCCATACCTAAAAAGCTCCTCACTCAAGCCGCAGAAAACCGCACCATAAACAAAATCACACTCTCGCGAAGAACCAAGAATCAAGCTAAGCTACTCCACCCACTCCTCGATTCTCTCCACACCACGTCAAACAAGTCTCATCACTCCGGCCGTCCGTCCCCGTAACTAACAAACCACACACAACACATAAAAAAACCGACAAACTGTCAAGCTCTTCGTCTTGATCAATACAAGCCAAAAGTGAAAATCAGCGGTTGGGTCATTCTACAAAACACAAAAAATAAAATAAAAACCTCCAGAAACTTAGGGCAGCGACGAAGAAGAAAGTGGGTTTGAAGTTGTTCTCGATCAGCTGCTTCTTCCATAAACCTCCGAAAGTGCTTCCCAGAAAACACGTTTCAATGAAACTTCTTCAGCTAGATCTTTTGCCAGATTTTTTTTCTCGAATTCATGGGTAGTCTAAAACCGTCAAGAGAATGTCCCACTGGCTGAGCTCACTCATCAGCTAAGCGACAAAGAAGACGCACGTCTTTTGCTTACCCCCTCTCCCAAATTCAAGGGAGCTCGATCTCTTCGTCGTCGCAAGACAAACGAGCGCACGCGCGCTCTCACAAAGGCACGCCTTTCTTCTCTCTCATTTCTACGTGCGCTTTCCTCGCCTCCAAAGATTCTTGCTTATGTAAAAGATGGAACCACTAGATGAAATTCACCTAATCCATTTCAGATGCAGCAAATTGGATGAACATTGTGTTCTGTAAGTTCAAGGGTTCTGGGTGACCGGATACGCCGGTCTTCTCCATCTCTGAACCTCAGAACCCTAAGAAATACCGCTTGTGACCGGTAGCATGTGTATAAGGGAAGTGAAATCTTCTCGGGCTACCGGTGATGACCCGTCCGTGTGTGTCTGTCCCTCTCGCTCGCTTCTGCGTGCGCTTTCCCCGCCTCTAAAGATTCTTGCTTTTGTAAAAGATGGAACCAATAGATGAAGTTATTCATCCAATCCTGAATGTTTCGAATACATAATGATTTGGATGAACATTGAATTACCTATGTAGTTGAAGGTTGTGGATGACCGGATACGCCGGTTGTCTTCATATATGAACCTCGGAACCCTAAGGGCTACTGCTTGTGACCGGTAATATTTGTCTACAATGTGGTGAGCTCTTCTAGGGTCACCGGTGATGACCGGTCCAGGTGTCCTTCTCTCTCTCCGCCCTATTTCTCCACGATGGAGAGATTTTTTTTACTCCCTTCGTTGTCGCGTCTGTCTTCTCTGTCTCGCGCGCGTTCTTTCCGTCGTTTGGTTTTTTTTTTGCCTCTCGTGTTGATTTTTTTTCATTTTCCTGGTATAATTTCACTCAGTCACTGAGTCTGCATTGATAGTTGTCCGTGGTGGTTCTCTCTTCTCTGACCAAAAAAAGGAAAAAACAGAAAAAGAAAAAAAAGGGTCTTCAAATTCAGGGTTTGGTCAGTGTCCGGGTACCTGGTTTGCAATAATTTGGAGCAAGTAGCTTGATTCAGTAAGCTTCAGGTGATTTTTTTTTCGAATTCTTCACGTTGAGATGGTGGTATTATAAAGAAGTAGTTTCTGTTCTTGTTGTTGGTTTTTCTCCAAGGGCTTTGGAGTTTCCTGAAATTGCAAATTAGGGTTTCAGTTTTGTTAACGACTGTGCAATGGAGTTCATGAGTCTTTGCGCATGATCAGGAAAGACTTGAGGAGAAAGATTTAGCGTGAGCGGTCATCGAGACATGTAGTAGACAAGAGGGGGACAAAGAAAGTACAAGCTGAGAGGTGTTTCTTGGGTAGTGACTTTCTCTCTCTCTCTCTTTTTTGCAGGGAGGGTATTAGGTATGTGGCGTCAGGAAGCGCCGCCGATGGAAGAGAGCTTGCATCTGTGGGAGCGTTGAGCGTTTCGTGCGCAGTGATATGCTCGTTGCTGGTATCTGGGAGTATTATGGGATCTCCTATCACGTATTTCCGTTATCTTTTGACGAAGATTCGAGCTTCTTTCGTACTGACATACAGGGTCGGTTTGTCACTGGTTTATCTCCGCTTTCATTCACTTCTAGAACAGAGATCACAACATCACACATCACTGAGAGGGAGAGAGAGAGAGAGAGGGAACGTGCTTGGAGAGGACGGAGAAACTCTCTCGTTGACATACCTTGGATCAAATGCTAGAGTTGTGTAGATTCTGTCATTGATTCTCCTTCACGGAAACCAATTTTCAGATGCTGCTGCATCTTTGCTGTGTTATTGGTGGGATGCAGAATTATGAGCTTGGTAATATCAAGGAGGAACAGATTTATGACCATGTTGCCAAGATAATGGAAGGCAAACTCACATTTAAGCGCCTGATCAAAGGTTCTGAGATGACTCCAACTTTTGCCAGCCAAGGAGAAACTTTACTCATCCGCTCTCTACCAAGGCCTAGCGCAAGGTAATCTATACTGAGTTACATTCCTTCTTTTCATGACCAGGCTGTCTACTAGGTCCAACATAAGGTTGTTTGCTCTAAATTGCCTTTGTTTTGCTCAAAAGTTTTTTTGATGTAGCTATATCATTTGCATTTGATCGTTTGGAGAATCTGGGTGCCTACATATACACGGTCAGCTATTTTGCAAAACTTTTTGGCTATATGTAGATGCTTCCATGTTGTCTGCATTGCATGCAGTCCTCTCTTATATGCTTGTTATAAGTTTGGGTTTACCATGGGGACCTCCCATGGTCTTAGATCGTCTGTTTCCACAGAATGAGAACTTTCAAATGTGTTAGTGAAAGAGAACACTCTGGAGGTGTGGCTCTTGAATCCAAATGTATACATAACAGTATGTGCCTTGGCATGTGACTGAAGTCAGTGTGCTCAAACAACTTTGAATGTTTGAAGTTTTGGTTTTCTGGATCACCCCAAGTGACTTCAAGTGACTTTTGACAAAAGAGATGACTGTGGAATTTTAGGATGTCTTATGTTTTGTCAATTGTAATGGAGTGTGTTTGGTTGGGTTGTGCAGGTCAGTGTTTGTAGGTGATGTGGTGATGTTGAAGGATCCAGAAAATTCTGAAAAGGAGCTTGTGCGACGGGTTGCAGCATTGGAAGGTGATGAAATGCTTTCATCAAAGGAAGATGAAGCATCCTTCAAGCTGAAGCCTGGAACCTGCTGGGTACTTTGTGATAATGAAAGTTTAAGTCCCAAGGTACTGGTATGCTATCGAATTTATTCGAACTCTGCGTTTTATCTGGATGTGATCTATGGTCTCATCATTCACAGGATATGTTGTGGATTCTACATTGAATATTTTACTATGCTCAGTGCATAGATGAGAGCCAGTTCACAAAATCAACTTTCTGAACTCTGGCTTTATTTGTAATGTTGGTTTAGTGGCACATCAAATCAACAATAAGTTTGGCTCCTTTATTTCTAGATGAGCATTCAACTCTTCAAACACTGTGTGGTCTCCACATGGTTTTCTTAGATGCTGCATGCAAGTGGGTAGGATAGAATCAACACATGAACAGCTCTGCATATACCATGTTGACATGGTTTATGCTCTCACAATTTTCACAGGAAGCTTTGGATAGCCGCACGTTTGGGCCATTGCCACTTAGCAATATTGTTGGGAGAGCTATATACTGCAGCCGGTCCCGTTCTGAACATGGCTTTGTCCAAAACAGGTAAACTTTCCAATTTTTTGTAGTTCCTTGTTTCTATCTTCTGAGGAGCCTTGAAGGTCATGCTCAATGAGCATATTGCGGCTTGGTGGGGCATGAGTTTCACTGTCAGCATTTTGAACTGCCTCATATCCTGTCCTCTTGCACATCACCTTGTACTGTGGAGTGTTGGTAACCAAATCAGTCTCATCAAATTGGTCATTTTGAACTCTTTGTTAGGTCTGAAGTTTGAATTGTATACCATGCAATGAACTGCATGCAAGGATTCCTCATCTCAACTGGTGTCTTACTGTGTTAATATGCCCTATGGATCAGTAGAGAAGAAAGGAAGTCAAAACTTTGTGTAGAATGCTCAAGGACAAAAGGACATGGTAAGTGGAATAAGGGAAGTTGTTGGACATAAGCTTATGGTGATGTTTCTCCTATGCAGTGACGAGGCGATGCATGACGACTCTGCAGTATTGGCTGTTGAACTTGATGTTGAAGAGATGACAAGCCAATCTTGAAGGTCATCATGAGAGTTGTAGGGCCAGTTTCTACTGTGTCTGCCATCCATATCATGTCTGGCCCATTACCTAGGTCCCTTTGTAGATGTGAGGTGGGGGAGGGGGGTGGTTGTGTGTTTGAAGGCCGTGTTGAGTTGGCCCACTTAGTTTTTGTACTTGTCAAGTAAAGCTTTACAGTGATAATGTACTGTTTGCAGTGTCTGCATGCTGCAATTAGCTGGAAAAGAAGACTGCTGAAGAGGAGGAGAGCTTCGTTGCTGCAGTCACCAGGTGCAAAAAGTGTTGTAAAATAAGTGTACTGTCTTATGCACCAACTGCAACAGATAAGTGTTGTAGTCCTGGGTGCGGCACAAGAGAGATGTATTTTGCGGTGTGCACACTACAACAGGTCTGCTGAGGTACAGAAGTAAATTTGAGCCAGGAACAGTGTGGATGATGTCACTTATTTTGAATTGCCATTTGCAGAGCTGCTGCCGTAGTAAGGCATGCCTCTACGCAGCAGGGCCAATGTCTTGGAACTGAAATCTCTTCAAGGGGAAATCAGGTTCTCAAAACAATAGAAAACCCTAAAACCTCACATTTCAGATTGCAGAAAATGCTGAGGGAAAAAGGGATCTGTTCCCAATGATGGGGTTTTGCTCCCAATGGTGTTCCCAGTAAGACTATTTGTTTTCCTAATTGGTTCTTTTTTTGGTTTCATGTGAATTACTTAAATTTTGCACCAAAATTCTTAAATTTCTTATTTATTTGTTGGCACTTGGCCAATCAGAGACTCCTAAAACTCTAATTTTTTTGTAATTTTCTCCGAATGAAAAATGTTCTTTTGCCTAATTATCTAAATACTAATTGATGCTAATAATCCCAACTACACAGTAATTGATTTCCAACTAAATCTAATTTAATTCAAAAGTTAATACAATTTTTAGGCCAATCACGTCGGCAATTATTTATTATTTATTATTTCTGGTACTCATTAATTGTGGACTCGATTATGTCGTGGAATCGGAGCCGTCGAAATGCAATAAAGTATTTAAAAAAGAAAAGAATATTTAACCGTCAGGATCTGCTCACAGACCATCCTACGAGGTATCGCTCGGAAAGAAAAAAAATGGAAAATGTTTTTTTCAAAAGGAAAGACTTTTGGGCAGCTACTGACCGAGCGCTAGGCACCCTCGAAAAAGAGGAAGAAAGGAAAGCATCATCGCGCTTATCGCGCGCTATCTGCGATCCTGACTTCTTCGCGCGAGATGTTGTTGCGATCTGCGATCCTCTCTTCGCGGGAGATGCTGTTGCAATGCGCATAATCTCTCCATCTATTCTCGGTGTCTCGATAGCCGCGATTCCTGTGTTTGTGGGAGCATCCAAGGATTCCTGAGAGAGATCTTCCAGCAGAAGCTTTGTAATCTATTTTATTGCTTGAGTTCAGCGATGTCGCGAATGATTGTTTCCTCGCGTCTTGACTATTATGCACGTCCAAGGGTGTTTCTGTTTATGAGCGAAAGGTAGAGAGATACGCAAATTAGTGTCTGCTGGCCATATCCTGATTTTGCTCTTGTTTACGGAGTTTTGTTGCAAAGGTTTCTTTGTAGTTGTGGATTGTTGAGAGAGAGAACAGAGCGGGCTGTTTCCTGAAAGGCTTAAGACATGATGGCGAGCGTAGCGTTGGGACAAGCGGTGGCGAATGTTCCGACTTGTTTTTCGAGCCTGAAGAATGTGGACTCGTTGCCGGGATGTCTGCGGCAATCGTTTATGGTGGCGGGTGGCAAGGGGGGGCTGATGAGGCCGGTGCCACGACGCGGAGAGAAATTGCTTCGCGTTTCAGGTGTTCGGAATGCCTTACCTGAAGTGGCAGAGATGGAGCCGGCGTCCAAAGGAAGCCAATTGCTAGGTGAGGTTTTTCTTGCTTTTCCTGCCACCTGCTACTACATCTATAGGCATGCTTTAGCTGCATTATGGCTTGGCTCATTTTGCAGACTCGAAACCTCTTCTGGCATATGCTTTAATGCTAGGGAGGTACGAATTGGTCTCGTAAGCAATCCATTATTTGTTCGGAAACCTAGTGTTAAATCTTGTAGAATTGGGCTCTCGTTGTTGCTCTCTTCGTCTCTGAGTTGACGCGTGTATGAAATCAGTGCCGCGGCAGAAGTACTGTGAGTCTGTTTACAAGCCTGTTCGGCGCAAAACCAGGACGATACATATTGGTGATGTGACCGTGGGCAGTGAACATCCTATTCGAGTGCAGACAATGACCACGACTGACACAAAAGACGTGAAAGCCACTGTGGAGCAGGTCCACCATCTGCTTTGTCAATTCCCTTTCTGAATTTGCTTCTTCATATCCTGGTTGATATTAGCAAGGGCATTGTCAATGGGCAAAACAGTGGTTGGCATCACAGATATTGCATGCATGTCTGATTGGTCTTGGTTTCTATCTGGTTTGTTTGCAGGTGATGAGGATAGCAGACAGGGGATGTGATATTGTGCGGATCACAGTGCAGGGAAAGAAAGAAGCAGATGCTTGCTTTGATATTAAGAACACTCTTGTACAAAAGGGGTGAGTGACTGACTGTTTGCACTGGCTTATCAATTCTTTCTCTCTAAGAGCCTCAGTGTGCCCTGGCTTTCAGTGTTGATGGACAGTGCTATGGTATAACGGGTTCTGTTTGAATTCTCAAACCATACAAACTGCTGGAAAAAACAATAAACTTGTTCTAGTGACTTTTTGTTAATGGTATTCTTGAGGAGCTTAATGTTGTTTGAATTCTGCAGGTATACCATACCTTTGGTTGCAGATATTCACTTTGCACCTCCAATTGCCATGAAAGTAGCAGAATGCTTTGATAAGATCCGCATCAACCCTGGCAACTTTGGTGAGTGTTTTGCTGGTGGATGATTTGGCTGAGTTTCTTTGAGGTTGTCAGATTCTTCAAGCACATTGCTGGCAAATGGTTGTTGGTCATGCTACTTGTAGGGTCAGGAGTCCAGATTACTGCTATTTTGGCAGTAGAGCAGAATTTATCTACTTAATACTGGAACTTCATGCAAATTTCTTGTGTCAGTTTCATTTATCCAGTTTCGTGGTTTGCTTGCATTGCAATCAAACAGAGTATGTGATGATTTGAAGTGTTGTAAGTGTGTAGCTGATCGGCGTGCTCAATTTGAGAAATTGGAGTACACAGAAGAGGATTATCAAGAAGAACTTGAACACATTGAACAGGTCCATGTGCTTCCTTCTCAGAGGTTTATAGTTGTTTGACTTTAACAAGTTGTGGAGCCAGTAAGACACTGGGAAGTGGAGTCACATGGGCCCTTTTTGTGTTGTCAGGTGTTTGCACCATTGGTGGAGAAGTGCAAGAAGTATGGACGGGCTCTTCGAATTGGCACCAACCATGGAAGTTTGTCTGACCGAATCATGAGCTACTATGGTGACTCTCCTAGGGGCATGGTAAGTTCCATTTTCCCATTCCTCCTTTGATTTTCCCAGGTTCTGTCTCCAGCAAGGATATCAGTTGTATATGAGGAGGGTTGAACAAGATCCAGCTGTCCATGAGACAGGTGACTGGATCTGTTGAAGATTGGCACAGTTTTGTATAGAGCTCCTATCTTGTTGATATCTTCTTGGTTAGAGACTCCTTGGTTTGAAGTGGGTATTCCATCTGCATTTTGAAATCTAGACAAGTCTCTTGACTGCAGGTGGAGTCAGCTTTTGAGTTTGCCAACATATGTCGCAAACTGGATTTCCACAACTTTTTGTTCTCAATGAAAGCCAGCAACCCAGTTGTGATGGTACAAGCTTACCGCCTACTGGTTTCAGAGATGTACCTGAAAGGTTGGGACTACCCTCTGCATTTGGGTGTTACTGAGGCTGGGGAGGGTGAAGATGGCCGCATGAAGTCAGCCATAGGCATTGGTGCACTGTTGCAGGTCTGATTCTGTGCACTGTTTTCATTTTTGTAGCAGTGGGTTGTGATATATGCATCCAAGTTCTAGAAATACACTAGTTTACACTAGTGTACAAACTAATACATTGAGAATGCTTTTCTAAGCTCCCTGTCTCTTGCTCTGTGGTCATATATGGTTTTCTAAGAGCTCCCCTGTCTCTTGCTCTGTGGAAAAGATACTATGTGATTTTTTTGGTGCAATTCAAATAACAGTTCTTGGTCTGCAGGATGGTTTGGGTGATACAATCCGTGTGTCACTAACAGAAGAGCCAGAGCATGAGATTGATCCTTGCACAAAACTTGCCAACTTAGGGATGAAAATCACCAAGGAGCAGAAGGGAGTGGTGAGTCCATCTTTGGCTCTAGACATCTTTCAATTGAACATTGTCCTGTGCACTGGACAAACCTTGGTACTGTATGATTTGTTGTGGAGTTAGTTGTGACTTAAATAAACTTAGCAATCTCAAATATGTGTGCCTTTGTGTGATATGTAAACAGCCTGAATTCCAAGAAAAGCATCGTCGGTATTTTGACTTTCAGCGCCGAACTGGCCAGCTACCTTTGCAGAAGGAGGTGGGTACTTGGTTCAATAACTTGTAGGATTCTTGCAGAAATTTTCTGGAATACTCTTTGTATATTCGTCCAACAACTGTGTGATTTCCCAGTATTGACATCCAAGCCAAATTTGGCTTCAGCCTTTGCTTTGAAACATTTGAGACTTACAACATGGCAGTCATCCAAAGTACACAGGTAGACCCCAAAGTCAAGATTTCAATCTGGGCCTCATGGTAGAGAGGATTTCAATGTCACAGAGTTCAGGGAGGGTCTTTGTCTATTGTCTAGCACCAATATTTGGAATCATTAGTTGATTGCTTGTGACACTTACTATGTTGAGTTTAGGGTTAGTGTTCTTCCTTTGTTGGAGTTGAGGGAATATTCAGATGTTTAAATTTTTTACATTGGAACATCCAGTACCATTACCAGCAAAGAACAGGTCTGTTTAATGAGTCTGGCATGTGTCCAAGAAGTACTATACAATTATAGGCTAGGTGAGTGGACCCCACCATTTCCGTTTGTACTCATCTTTTGTACTTACATCCAGATTAGCATTCTCAGGAGAAGTCAAACAGCTTGACTCAATAACAACAATACAATGAAATTAAGTTTTTTTGCATGCTTGAAGTGTACAACTTTGCATTTGACTGTATGAGGGAGTTACCATGATAAGAGCATATTCTGTTTAGGTTTGCAACTTTGTTTGTGTCACATGGCATATTCACACCATTCAGGATCTGCACTTGACAGGGAGATGAGATTGACTATAGGGGTGTGCTTCATCGAGATGGCTCAGTTTTGATGTCTGTGTCCCTTGACCAACTGAAGGTGATGACCTCCCTACAAGTTTGTTCAACTGTTTTTCAACCTGCAACCAAACTGCTGCCTACTTAAATCTTGTGTTTGATACTCTGCATATTGGTTGATCTGGGGTTGTGGGTGATTGTTTCATGATTGATGAGAATGAGTGTGCTTGCATTAAAGGGAGAAAATTTCCCCAGTATTTAGTTAAGTGTCTCCTTACATGACTGCAGGCACCAGAAACTCTCTACAGAGCATTGGCAACCAAGCTCATTATTGGCATGCCCTACAAGGTATTTCCTTTTGTACTGTATGATTTTACCATATTCTTGTGGTTAGTTATCAGTTCAAGCATGTCAATTTGGTTGTTGGTTCTCTGCTGCTTGTAGTCTTCTAATATGTATTGGAGAAGGAAACTTAATTCTTGAATCTGTTGGTTTATGCAGGATCTGGCAACAGTAGACACAATTCTTTTGAATGAGCTTCCGGCAGTGGAAAATAGGGAGGCAGTAAGTGCTTGTAGCTAGAGATCCCCTTTTTTTTGTACCATCATGTAGTGAAGATTGCAGTCAACTCGAGATTTGACACCTTAGTCACTAATGTATTGTGGCACCTTTACTTGTCTGTGACTAAGATTTGCAAGATCCTAGATTTGATGTGTTGATGGTAAATCTGTGGTGCAGAGGCTGGCAGTGAAGAGGTTGACAGATGTTGGCTTAGGAGTTTTGACTCCACTAGCAGAGCAGCTGGCAAAGCCACTTCCTCATGCTATTGCTGTTCTCACATTGGATGACATAGCCTCTAGTTCCCACAAGAAACTACCTACAGGTTAGAGCCTGCTCTTCTCCTGCCAATGCTAAACAAACTAGTTAAGTTGTCCAATAACTGAACTTCAAATTTTCTTTTGTTTCAGGTGCACGTGTTGCAGTAACATTACGAGGTGATGAACCACAAGAGCAGCTGGACTTACTAAAAACTGTGGATGCCATTATGCTGCTTGCATACTTACCTGAGGATGAGAAGAAGTCAAGCCGTGTACATGCCTCCCGCAGGTAGGTTTTTGGTCATATCATCTGTTAGTTTCAGTCATGATGGAGCATATATAAGAGGAGGAGATTACTTTTGTTTCCTATGCAATGGAATCTTCAACTGCCAATTGGATCTGACCTCTGATGTTGGTGGCGTGATGCAGGTTGTTTGAGTATTTGGAGTCAAATAATCTACATTTCCCAGTTATTCATCATCTGAAGTTCCCTGCCAGCACCCAGAGGTACTCCAGTTAACCAGCATTTGGATTGAACAACAGCCCAATCTGTGTTGAAAGTCCTGTGGAATTTCATAGCTCTGGAACTAGGTTGTTTGGCCCTTTCATTCAAGGTTATGGCTGTGGGTAAATGCTGGTTGTGGTGTGCTGCTTTCTCCAGAGAGTGAAGAGGTGGGTCTTTCGCTTTTTGCAGAGATGATCTGGTGATCAGGGCAGGGAGTGAAGCTGGTGCTTTGTTGGTTGATGGCTTTGGAGATGGAATTTTGCTGGAGGCAGAAGATCAAGATTTCGAGTTCTTGAGAACAACTGCATTTGGTATGCTTCAGGGGTGTCGCATGCGTAACACAAAAACGGTGGGTATTTGAAGCCTGCTATGCACGTTTTAAATCTCATCATCTCATGTGAAGAGTCACATTCAGAACTCTACATTGGAACTATCACTATCTGGTGCAGCCTTTCTATATGATCAAATGTCAATGAAATTGACCATCCTTCATGAATAAAAATCAACAAAGTGAATAAGAGACAGAACAGCATCTTAAGAATTGTTCACAATGTTTTAGATCCTCCTTTGTTCATTGTGCGCAGCTACATGTCCTCTCCTTGGAATTCTCTGTTTTGTTGTTGCAAGGTAGAAATCTTACTTCATAATCATGTTAAAATTTTGTGGTATGTCTTCTTGTTGTCATATGTAGAGGCATCTCCCTATAGAATAATGACATTCTTCTGCATGTATTCAATCCATGCAGGAGTATGTATCTTGCCCTTCATGTGGGCGCACACTCTTTGACCTCCAAGAAATCAGTGCACAGATCCGTGAAAAAACAGCACACTTGCCTGGTGTTGCGGTATGTTTGCCTTCTGTCCAGATTTTGAGATGCTGGGATTGTAGGCTTTTGTTTTAGATGCTGTTTTTCTCATAGTAAATGGGTGGTTCATGATGAGTCTGAGGTCTTGGCTGACAGGGTTCTTCTTTCACTGATGTTTATGTTTTCCCTTGGTTCAGAAATAGCTCCAAGCTCAATGCACTGTAGGTAGTCCATAGATCACCCTTGCTTTCAGATATCACTCATGGCATTGCACTTTTGAAACTGCAGATTGCAATTATGGGTTGCATTGTGAATGGTCCTGGAGAGATGGCGGATGCCGATTTTGGGTATGTTGGTGGTGCTCCAGGAAAAATTGATCTCTATGTTGGCAAGGTTTGTCCACTCTCTCATGTGTGAATTCACTCAGTTCATGATGCAATCTCCCGTCGTTCTCCTTCTTGTCAATTCAGTTTTGTTGGTTGTACATTGTTGTGGAACGGCAATGTCAGTGAAGAGCGTTTTACTTGTTTTTGCAGGAAGTGGTGAAGAGAGGTATTGCCATGGAGAAAGCTACTGATGCTCTCATTGAGTTGATCAAGGAGAATGGACGGTGGATTGAACCAGAACTTGTTGAAAACTAGTCACAGTTCTGCTGCAAAAGCTTTTGTACCTGGCTTCAAGACCCATGCTCCAAGGTTTTAAAGCCCTTGTCAGGTTGGAATCTTTAGTCACACATATGTTATCATGTGGGCTAGAGTGTAGATTGCACTACATTACTAGAAATTTCCTCTATTTAGGTTACCTACTTAAACAAAGTTGTCAACAAGATTGTATCATGGTCAAATCTGCAGTTAGCAAATTGCTCATATCCAGAGGTTAGGAATGCAACAATTTGGGAGTTTTGTACTATCCTCTTAATTCAAGTCAATTCAATTGGTCAATGACAGGCTGCTGAGTTACAAATTGATTCTGATAATTCCAAACGCTTTTGTAAATTGTAGATTGTTTCTGTGTACAAACTGACTTTCTCTTTTCACAAATATGCATTGATTGATTATGTATGATGTGTGGCAACTTTAGAATGTAGAGTTTCTCGTGGCATTTGGGTAATTTGTTACAATTGCTGAAGGTGGCTACAGAGGTTATCATCCCAAGCTCTCAGAGATCACAGGAGTGATCTAATGCTTGAAGAGATGGAGAGCAGGATTCATGCCAACTCCATATATTATGTCAGAGGCACATTGCATCAAACCCTGGAGGATGTGAGTTCTGCTGGACTTTTCATTCCATGGCAAATAGACAATGAATTCAACAAAGTGGTGTATATTCTGAACCGCTTCTCTCTGTTGCTGACCTTCAGCATTTTGATCCTTTTGAATAGGAACCTGAATGTTCCTGCCACTTGGAGTGATCAGCAGCAGATGTTGTAACAATATGCAAGAAACTAATACACTGAATTGCTCCTCTTTGTTTCTGAGCCTCTGCATTTTATTCCCTTGAATAGGAACCTGAATGTTCCTGCCAGTTGCACACACAACGATTGAAACTATTTCCCTTGTCCACTGAATGTTCAAATGTATGATAATTGAAATTGCTTGCCTAATAAGAGCAAGCAAAAAGAGCACAGGTCTGATTGCATCCAACTACACCCTCGTCCACTGAATGTTCAAATGTATGATAATTGAAATTGCTTGCCTAATAAGAGCAAGCAAAAAGAGCATAGGCTGGATGCGCATAGGCCTGATTGCATCCAACTACAGTAAACCCCCTTTATAATCATGCCCTTGGCGAACACTTTTTTTTTGTGACATTAATGAATTGTGATATAAACATGGGTCACATTCCATATAAACTCTTACAACATTGTGACTATAGGCAAAAATAAACTTTACAAACAACACTTTTATGTTAGAATAAAGATGTCAATTGTTTAAATTTTCTACATGGCTTATTCTAAGCTCTACTATGCATTATTAGATTTGAAGAAGGTTGTGATTTTTGCCTATCTTAATGTGACAATTTACATTGAGTTTAAGCTGCTTAACTATTAGCTTTAGCTTGTGTATTTTGTTAATTATTATTTTTTAATTAATTCATTTTTGCTTTCTTAGCAAGTTTGCATTAGAAAGTTGTTGCTCTTTCTTTTTTCTTCAACTAGATTCAGTGTTGTTAGTTTCCACAACTTGAACACAAAGCAATACTAATACTGTGAAAGGGAACTACAATTTACGATTATATTGGTCCGATCACAGTCATATATATAATCTTAATATTCGTCTTAGATTTTTCTCATTATAGTCACATTTATAAAAAAAAAAGCTTTTCAAATATTTTGTGCTATTAATGAGTGTGATAATGACTTAACAAATGATGTTTCTTAGTAAAACAAATGGTTATCGCAAAATGTGCAACACAAACAAGAATGTGATTAAAATGGGACTGATTATGAAAAAGGTTTACTGTAACTTATTTTCATTGCAATGTCAATTAACAAGTATCCGCACTAATGCCACCTCCACAATTGCCACCACCATTAGCCTCATGATCACCACATTTCCGGATTTCTCTCCAATGAGCAGCACAAATATAATTACATTTATCCAAAACCTCTTTTTCTTGTACAGGGTTCAAATATATGACAAGCAGGTTTTGACACGACACTCCCTTGCTATGGACCTATGAACAGCAGAATGAAGAATGACCACTGTACTAAAAGCAAACCTTATGAATGACCACTGTACTAAAAGCAAACCTTATGGCTTCTATCGGACTAACTGGCAAACCTTTTGCAGCTCAGTATTTACGATAGCTTTTATATGTCCTATAGCTTGGACACCAATTATAAGTGCTGGTACACCGCTCTTGCCGCCTACAAACAACAGAAGTTGTTTATGCTTTCAAAGTATACTGCTGTCCAATAGGATCAGTTTTCGGGCTCGAGATAGGAAGATCAAGCAAGAATTATTTATGCAAAATGCTTCTTCAGTTTGCTTTTCAAATTTGCAAGTTGAGTTTTTTGCCTGGTGGGGACCGTGGGAACTCACGGGAAATTTGCAAGCTGCTGCTGCAATTGTGCCGTACATGCCCCTGGCAAGGAAGACGTGCTAGGCCAACCACTCTGAATTGCAATGGAGCATGTCCCCCGGGCCATCAGCCATCGTGACCACCGTTTGACCTCACGTAAGGACGTCAAAATTACAGCTTCGGGTGCCCTAGTTGCATCATGTTGAACTATTTGGAATGCACTCACACAACAGGGTAGAGCTTTTCCTATTGACAGGAGGCCTTGACACTTAGTAACATCGCAATTGCACGTAAGATGGAAGAATTGAAAGAGGTTCAAAAGTTTACCAAAGAAGATGCTTTCGAATGGAACTGCATTCGAAATGCAGTTTTCTAGATGGCTGAGTCATCGATTTGTGATAAGAATTTGGTGAAAGACGAGTTAGCTGGATCTTCTTCTTTAGAGATGGGTTGAATTTGCAGTTCTAAGGTGGCAGTATGCTCTGTTGATTCTGTTTCTTCAACTTGTCCATTCATGGAGTAGGACACCACCGGTTGCGACTCAGGGAGAGATGGCATCAACACATAGCCATTTAGATATTGGTTTACTAATCTCATGCTTGGTCTTGCTGCAGGATCAGGATGACAACACAAAAGACCCACATGGAGTACACGCAACGCTTCTTCCTCGACAAAATCCATCTCCAATCTCGGATCCACCACATTCAGTATGCTTTTCTTCTTGTGCTCCTGCCACACATAGTCGAGTAACAGTGTTTGGGACTGTGGTGCAATCGGGCTGAAGACTCGCCTCCCGCATGCAACTTCCAGTGACAAAATGCCAAAACTGTACACATCTGTGTTTTTGGTAGCTTTGCATGTGTGTGGAAGCTCCGGTGCTA